>SMEQ01000016.1_pt1 | contig 136795 bp, 125 predicted proteins | sample 2456281 | NCBI WGS metagenome assembly SMEQ01 (sample SAMN10132596, study PRJNA489261) | soil metagenome | isolation source: day1 antibiotic-loamy sand soil ammended with raw manure from dairy cow... | place: USA | collected 2015-04-01
CGACACCCAATGGAACACCTGGCTAAGCTTTGATATTCAACCCGACCCAAGACTCAGCGAAGCCCAACAAAGAATCATCGCCTGCGACTACGGCATGGACATCAACGCCAAAGAAATCAAAAAGACATTAACCGTACGCGCCGCCACACTTCTGTACTGGCTTAACCACCTAGCCCTCGACCGCCAACACAACGAACCACAAGCACAACAAATAGTTGTTAGCCCAGAAAGCAAAAAAGAATTAAAGAAATGGTTGCCTGCAGGGTACTGGCAAAACTGAAATAAAAAGACGGATGTGTAAACAAAGCTTACCTGTTTTTATGGCCAGTATTGAGGCGAAAACACAAAGCAGGTTGAATACAAACTAACAGGACGTTTAAGGAAACATCAGGACACTCATTACACTAATGAGCTTATTCAGGATGACAAGGACACCAAGGATGGTTTTTTAAAAAGGATTAATTATGGTAACTCAGCAGGACACTAAAGCGTATTTCAGTTATTGCGGGAAATTTTCCGAAGATAAGCAAACTGCGGCGATAAGCTATCACTTATTGCCTTATCATAGCCTTGATGTTGCTGCCACAGCAGAAGCGCTACTTAACTCAAATAAACCTTTTACTAATGACTTGGCTGAATTTCTACAAATACCAGTTTCAGATCTTATAAAGCTTTTATGTTTTCTAGCAGCAATTCATGATTTAGGTAAGTTTTCTTCGGCATTTCAATCTATTTTTGAAAAAATCAAACCTCCTCTCTTCGAACATAAACATCTTAAGCCATACGATGGCGGAGAGTTTCGTCATGATCGGTTGGGTTATTACTTCTGGCGTCAATACAATAAAGAAATCCTAAAGACTATAACTAATCATGAAAGTAATCTTGATCGAGATGAAATTGATGACGCATTAGATGGTTTGTTCGTTTTGGTTGAAACCATGTTCGGGCATCATGGGAAACCTATTAATAAAAATGCACCTAGTGGCCTTAAAGACTATGTAGACGAGCACAACCGACAAGCATCTCTAGAGTTCATTCAAGATTTGCTAAAGCTATTTAACCCCTCATTAGCATTAGAAAAACTACTTAGTAAAGAATGGTGTCAACGATTGAAGCAAGTCAGTTGGCATTTGGCAGGGTTTGCAGTGTTGTCAGACTGGCTTGGCTCGAACAAGCAGTTCTTTCCTTATGAAACAAAACATATGGATTTGGTCGATTACTGGCAAGTAGCCCAAAAAAACTCCCTACAAGCGTTGGAGGTAACAGAGCTTTGGCAGCCTTTACATGTACAACGATTTTTGTCTGTAAAAGAACATTATGGCTTTGATCCCACACCATTACAAAAGTGGGCGGAATCGGTAGAAATTGATAACACTCCGCAGCTTTTTATTCTAGAAGACGTAACAGGTGCAGGTAAAACCGAAGCTGCATTAGTACTTACACACAGGCTGATGGAAAAGGGTGCGGCAACAGGCTTTTATTTTGGTTTACCTACAATGGCAACATCTAATGCCATGTTTACTCGAGTATCAAAGCATTACCTAGATATGCTGCAAGGGGCTGAAGGTAAAAAGCCAAGTATAGTTTTGGCCCACGGTGCCCGCGAGATGAATGATCTTTTTCAAGAAACAGTTGTTTCTTCTTATAGTTCGGATGCCGATTATTCTGCAACAGATAATACGGCCACAGCACAGTGCAACAGTTGGCTGGCTGACTCACGTAAAAAAGCATTATTAGCTCCAGTGGGGGTTGGCACAATAGACCAAACACTGTTAGCCGTATTGCCACGTCGTCATCAATCTCTACGATTGCTTGGTTTAAATCGCAAAGTACTTATTTTCGATGAAGTGCATGCTGCAGATGAGTATATGTTTGAATTATTAGAAAGCTTGTTAGCGCTACATTTACATCAAGGTGGATCCGCAATTTTATTAACGGCTACATTAGCTAAGCAACAGCGACAAAAATTAATAAGTATTTGGGCGAAAGGCCTTCAGTTAGGTGAGCTACCTATACAGAAAACAGATTTTCCATTGGCAACCAAGGTTTCTGCTAATACGACTAAATACTTACTCGAAGCGCCGTTAGAAAGTAGGGCAGATGTTAGTCGTGAAGTAGCAGTCAATATGCTGCATTCATTTGATGCCTGTGTTGAAAAAATACTTGACGCTGTTGCCAAAGGTCAGTGTGTTGTATGGGTGCGTAATACTGTAGATGACGCACTAGCGGCTTATCGAGCGATTGAAAACGAGCTGAGTTCACCTGTGGACAGCTTGTTGTTTCATAGTCGCTTTATATTATTGGATAGAAAAACTATAGAAGAAAAAGTATTAACAATATTTGGTAAACAAGGTGATGGCACTTTAAGGAAAGGAAAAGTTCTCATTGCTACACAGGTGTTCCAGGAAAGCTTAGATGCCGATGCCGACCTAATGATTTCAGATATTTGCCCTATAGATGATCTTATTCAACGAGCCGGACGTTTGCATCGGCATACTCGTAATGCCGCTGGTGGTTATCAAACCGGAATAAAAGATAGTCGCAGCCAACCTATTTTGTATGTAAATGCACCTGAGTGGGATGAGCATCCCGCTGAAAACTGGTTATCGAAAGAGTTTCAAGGTACTCAGTATGTCTACCGCTCACCCGGTCGTTTGTGGTTAGGGATGCGTGAGTTACTTAAGTTGGGTGCCATGCGTATGCCGCAGCATGCACGCCAACTTATTGAATCCGTTTATAGTGAAGAAGCATACGATCAGATCCCCGAAAGTTTGATAGGCCAAGAAAATAAGGCAATTGGAGAAAAACGTAGCAAAGCAGCTAAAGCACAAACCAGTACTCTAGATTGGAAACGTTATGGCTATAGCAGCGAAAGTGCGGCTGCGTGGCATGAGGATGATACCGATATTAGTACTCGCCATAGTGATATGGAAACTGCGGAAGTAGTACTTTTAAAAGAAGGTTCAAATGGTGTGTTTGAGTTTTGGGCAGGCAATCAGTCATTTTCTATGCAATTAAGTACATTGAAGTTGGGTGTTAATAAATACATTAAAAAATTACAGTTATTATCAATAGACGACACTAGATTGGTTGCCTTAAAAGATAAAAATCCAAGATTGAAATATGCAAGGCTATGGTTGCCAAGTAAGGATAACAACTACGGCTATGATTCAAACTTTGGGTTTTATGAGAAGTAAAAGACCCCGCTAGTGCGGGGAACGTTGAGTAAGAGCTGTAAAAGACTCACCACTCATTGGTTTATCTCCAAGAGAGTTGAAGAACATGTGTATTGTATCAGTTAGATAGTAAGCTCAAAAGTAAGAATTTATTATTATAAAATAGAATCACCCCTCATCTTATAATTTGTTGACTTGGTGGTTTTTAAGTGTACTCTTAAATCTAAGATTAAAAATGGAGGTGATTTATGAACCTTGTTCAAGATGCTTGGTTACCGTTATTGCTAAGAGATGGCAGTGTCAAAACAATGCCGCCATCTGCAATAGTTATGAATGATGTGGTGGATATAGCTTTACCACGTGCTGATTTTCAAGGTGCTGCTTATCAGTTTCTAATAGGGATATTGCAAACTTTAATGGCACCCGAAGATAGAAAAGAGTGGCGCAGGGCGTTTAAAAACCCACCCAGTCAAGAGAGTTTTCAAGCACAGCTAGATAAAGTGGCACATGCATTTAATTTGTTAGGTGATGGCCCTCTTTTTATGCAAGATTTTGACTCTTTAGATGAAGCAAAATCAAGTACGGTTTCAGGTTTGCTAATTGAAGCGCCTGGTGAAAATGGCATAAAAAATAATACTGACCACTTTATTAAGCGTGGTGTCGGTGGGGTTATGAGTTTGCCAATGGCTGCTTTAGCTTTATTTACTCTTCAAATAAATGCGCCTTCGGGGGGGCAGGGTCATCGTGTAGGTTTGCGCGGGGGTGGGCCGTTAACAACCTTATTGTTGCCCCAAGACGAAGCTTCCTCGCTTTGGCAGAAAGTGATGCTCAATGTTATTAATAGGGAATTTTGGCAATACGATGATCCGGATCTAAGTAGCGTTTCTGTTTTTCCTTGGCTGGGGTCAACCAAAGTCAGTAATAAAGCAGGAACAGAATTATATGCAGCAGAGGTTCATCCTTTGCATATGTTTTGGGCTATGCCAAGGCGCGTTCGGTTAGAGGAAAAAAGCGAAGAAGGAGTGTGTGGAATATTGGGTGGGGCTACAGATTCAATTGTAAAATCTTATCGCACACAAAATTACGGAAATAACTATTCAGGAGCCTGGCGTCACCCACTCACAGCTTATAGGGAAGATCCTAAAAAGCCTGAAGATGTGCCTAATTCAGCTAAGGCCCAGCCAGGCGGGCTTACTTATAAGTATTGGGATGCCTTAACTTTTACAGATAAAAGTATCGGCCAGCAGTCAGCCATGGTGGTTGATCATTTTTATTATATTTCAAACGGGCGTGAAGATGAGTTCGGCGAAATGCCGAGAGTGTGGTCTTTTGGATTCGACATGGACAACATGAAAGCCAGAGGTTGGTATGAGACAACAATGCCTTTGTTTTCTATTAATTTCGAACGTCAGGCTGATTTTCTCCGTACCGTTAAAGATTTACAAGAACTAATAAATAAAGCTCGATTGGAAGTTCGTAAACACATATTAGAAGCGTGGTTTGAGCGCCCTGGCGATGCCAAAGGAGATACTAGCTTTATACAAGCAGAATTCTGGCAACGTACGGAATCCATATTTTTTGAAACGGTTCATCATCTTTCTAGACAAGAAAACTATTCATTTCTCGAAACTAAAACTGCAGAAAAATGGCTATTCAATGTTCGCCAAATAATTATTAATTTATTTGATGAATATACATTGACTGTAGATATCGGAGATACACGCTCTATGAAACGCTGTATGAAAGCTAGGCGTTTTTTAACCGGCTGGTTATATGGCAGTAAGGATATTAAAAAATATAAAGAACAGCATAAAATCCCAACCAATAAGGAGATTGCATCATGAATAATGATATAAGGCGAGTTGTACAGCGCTGGTGGCAAAGAATGTACTTGTCACCGGATGAGCTAAAAAAAGTAGGCATGATTCCTGCCCCTAGCTCACAAAAAGCTCAGCTAAAACGATGTGAAAGTATTGACTCAGCCATGTTAAGTGAAGGATTTAGAACGCTATGGTTAAGCCAGTCAGAAGAAACAATTAACCAGGCCCATTCTAGAGATATAGAGTGCTGGGCTACCATAGCAGCAGCTTTGGTTTATGTGAAAGAAGACAGTAATGTTCACTTAGCGACAGCAGCGGGAAAGAAAAATGATAGTGATAAGTCTGTTGTAAGTGAACTGCGCTTTGCACAATTACAAAACGCTAAAACACCAGATGACTTCTTACGTCGGCTCAGACGAATAATACACCAAATAGATGGAGCCATATCAGTCGCTAATCTAGCTACAGATATTGAACAGTGGTTTTCAGAGCACTATCAGTTTCGTCCATTAAGAGCAGAAAAACGCATTGCCGTAAAATGGGCAATGGAATATTACCAAGCAGCAAAATAATCAAGAATATTAAATTAAGGATATTAATAATGAGCCAATTTATTCAACTACATATTTTAACCTCATACGCACCATCAAATTTAAACCGTGACGATCTTGGCCGTCCTAAGACAGCCAAAATGGGTGGCTTTGAACGTCTACGTGTTAGCTCGCAAAGCTTAAAACGAAACTGGCGTATATCAGATGTTTTTCAAGAGTCTTTAGTTGGCCATATAGGTATAAGAACTAAGAGGCTAGGCGTAGATGTTAATGATTTCTTGCTAGAAAAAGGTGTTAAAGAGAAGCAAGCTAAAGAGTGGGCAGATAGCCTAGCAGGTGTATTTGGCAAGCTTAAAAAAGAAGGCTTAGAAATAGAGCAGCTAGCACACATTAGCCCAGCCGAGAAAACAGGTGTCTTTGCTCTAGCCGAGAAGCTAGTTGTTGAAAATCGTGCACCAGAAACGAGTGAATTAGTATTACTTAAAAAAGACCAGACAGCTGTAGATATTGCCATGTTTGGACGTATGCTGGCATCTGAACCTGCCTACAATGTTGAGGCTTCTTGCCAAGTAGCCCATGCCATTAGCGTGCATAGTATTGTGGTAGAGGATGATTACTTTACGGCGGTAGATGATCTAAACGATAAAACTAAAGATGCAGGCTCTGCGCACATAGGCGAATCTGGTTTTGCTGCAGCACTTTTTTATAGTTACATCTGCATAAACAAAACCCAGTTGATAGATAATTTGGATGGCAATGAAGAATTAGCTAACAAGGCCATTCAAGCCCTTACAGAAGCAGCAACCAAGGTGTCGCCAAGTGGTAAACAAAACAGCTTTGCTTCACGCGCTTATGCCAGCTATGTACTAGCAGAAGTAGGTGAACAACAACCACGTTCTTTGGCGGTTGCATTTTTAAAGCCCGTTTTGGCTGAAGACCAAGCATTAGAGGCAATTACTGCCCTAGAAAAGCAGGTTGAAAATATAGACAAGGTTTACGGTGACTGTGCAGATAAGCGTTATTCCATCAACGCTATAGCTGGCGAAGGTAGCTTTGCAGAGTTAAGTCAATTTGTAGCCCAGTAGGTATTAATATGGAATATTTAGTATTTAGACTATATGGACCGTTAGCCAGTTGGGGTCAAGCCGCTGTTGGTGGTGACCGGCCCACCGGGTTATACCCCACAAGGTCAGCGCTTATAGGGTTGCTAGCTGCAGGTTTAGGCATTAAACGAGACGAAGAAGAATTAATGACGCAACTGAATAATAGTGTTCAGTTGTCAGTTAAGCAGTTAGTACCTAGCTCATTAATGCGTGATTATCACACCAGCCAAGTCCCCTCGACTAATAGAAAAGTAAATCATCTGACTCGAAAAAGTGAGCTCAATGAGAAAAAACTCAATACTGTTTTATCGAGCCGAGACTATCGATGTGACGGGCTTTGGGTAATAGCTGTAAACCTAACACAGACCAGTCACTTTAAATTAGAACAGCTTCAGAATGGACTAAAAAAACCAGTGTTTACTCTATATTTAGGGCGAAAGTCTTGCCCTTTAGCATTACCCGTAATGCCAAAGATAGTAACAACTGATACGTTAAAGCAGGCATTAGATACGGACTTCCCGACGATAACTCGAACGGAAAAAGAAGATAAAATGTGGCTAAGAGCTAATCATTGGGCGACTTACTATTGGGAAGGAAGTAAAACGGCTTTCGGTGAACAAACCGTTATTACTACTCACCCATGGGATAACCCAATAAATAAGCTGCGCTGGCAGTTTAATCAACGGACCTTACACCAAGTATCTATGCAGGAGGGTGTCTAATGTATCTTTCAAAAATATCACTACAGCCATCTGCTCAAGCTGCAGCTGAACTAGCAAAACTAACAGCAAATGGTGCTTACACAGCACATCAACTCTTATGGCAACTCTTTACTGAAGAAACGCAAAGAAACTTTCTCTTCCGCGAAGAAATGACAATGTCGGGGCGCCCAGAGTTTTATGTGTTATCAGAGACTAAGCCCAAAGCGCTTGAAAGTATATTTTTGGTTCAGACTAAAGAATTTATGCCAGTGTTACAAGAAGGCCAGCGTCTAGCATATAAATTACGCGTAAATCCTACTGTCTGTGTCACTGATGAAAAAGGTAAAAGTAAGCGTCACGACGTTTTGATGCATGCAAAAAAACATTACAAAGATGATATTAAAACAAATACAGAGCTAAGTTTTATAATGCATCAAGCAGCACACGAGTGGCTAGCAAATGATAAAAGATTAGCAAAATGGGGTATACAACTAGATAGCCTGCCAGAGGTTCAGCGCTACAGTCAGCATAAGTCTAAAAAGAAATCAGGACATGAAATACAATTTTCGAGCGTCGATTTCGAAGGAGTATTAACGATAAAAAAACCCAATGAGTTTTTAGAACAATATAGGCAAGGCTTTGGCAGAGCAAAGGCCTTAGGTTGCGGCCTAATGCTAATTAGGCCGATCTAATGGCCTTTATTCCGCTTAAGCCCATTCCCATTAAAGAACGTAACTCAATGATCTTCATTGAAAGAGGTCGGATTGATGTGCGTGATGGTGCTTTTGTTGTTATAGACGAAGTAAATGGCGAGCGTATGCACATACCTGTTGGTTCGGTTGTGTGCATTATGCTTGAGCCTGGAACACGGATTAGCCATGCTGCCGTCAAGCTTGCAGCTACAACCGGCACGTTACTGATATGGGTTGGTGAAGCTGGTGTAAGGCTCTATTCGGTAGGGCAACCAGGCGGTGCGCGCTCTGATAAATTATTGTATCAAGCTAAGTTAGCTTTAGATGATGAATTACGTTTAAAAGTCGTGCGTAAAATGTTCGAAATAAGATTTAAAGAACCAGCGCCGCAAAGACGAAGTATTGACCAATTGCGTGGAATTGAAGGTGCAAGAGTGAGGGCTACATATAAAATGTTAGCTCAGCAATACGGTATAACTTGGTACGGTCGTAATTATGATCCAAAGGATTGGACTAAAGGCGATATTACAAATCAATGCATAAGTGCGGCCACTTCATGTTTGTACGGCGTTACTGAGGCAGCTATTCTGGCAGCTGGTTATGCGCCAGCCATAGGTTTCCTACATTCAGGAAAACCTCTTTCATTTGTTTATGATATTGCAGATTTGATTAAGTTTGAAACTGTAGTGCCACTTGCATTTAAGATCGCAGCCAAAAAACCTCAGAGGCCAGATCGTGAAGTTCGCATAGCATGCCGTGAGGTTTTTCGTACAAATAAAACTTTAAGAGAGCTAATACCTCTCATTGAAGAAGTGTTAGCTGCAGGTGAAATACAGCCCCCGGTTGCGCCAGTAGATTCACAACCGCCAGCCATTCCATTACCACCCAGCATCGGTGACGAAGGCCACCGTTCAAAGTAAATATTATTATGAGCATGTTAGTAGTCGTTACAGAAAACGTACCACCTATATTAAGAGGAAGGCTAGCCGTCTGGTTATTAGAAATACGTGCTGGTGCTTATGTTGGTGATGTTAGCCGCAAAGTAAGAGAAATCATTTGGCATAATATCGAAGAGCTTGCAGAGCAAGGGAATGTTGTAATGGCTTGGTCAACGAATACAGAATCCGGCTTTGATTTTATCACTTACGGTTCTAATCGAAGGGTTCCAATAGACCTTGATGGATTACGTCTTGTAAAGTTTTTACCAGAGGATAAAAACTAATCTTTATTGATCTTTAACAATATGGAATTTAATTGGTGGAAATGTGAAACCAATTTTTCTCTAAGTAAAACAATGATGTACACTTAGAGCGTTCCCCGTACCCACGGGGATAAACCGAACATAGGCTTAGGCCGCTTTATTCCAAACAGGCGTTCCCCGTACCCACGGGGATAAACCGGGTAACGGCTCAAGAGACTGTCTTTTAATGAGGCGTTCCCCGTACCCACGGGGATAAACCGCATAATTGCTGGCTTTGGCGGTATTTCTTACGGCGTTCCCCGTACCCACGGGGATAAACCGCAATTAGATCAACCATTTCGATTTGTGAGTTAGCGTTCCCCGTACCCACGGGGATAAACCGCAGCATGAAAGGAAAGATAGCCCGCATGAACCGCGTTCCCCGTACCCACGGGGATAAACCGCGTTTTTACGTGGCGTCGGCGGTGCTCAAAAAGCGTTCCCCGTACCCACGGGGATAAACCGGCCGAGTTTCTCCAAACATCCGTCTTGTCGAAGCGTTCCCCGTACCCACGGGGATAAACCGGAACTTTGAATTTATGAGTATGCACAGTTGCGGCGTTCCCCGTACCCACGGGGATAAACCGATGCGGTTGTTGGCATTCATCATAAATAACAAGCGTTCCCCGTACCCACGGGGATAAACCGTCCAATCGGGTTAATTATTTTAGTGATAGTGGGCGTTCCCCGTACCCACGGGGATAAACCGCGGCTTACTATTGATGCGCCCAATTTTTGGAAGCGTTCCCCGTACCCACGGGGATAAACCGTGATGCTGTTGCCCGTTGTGGTTTTGCGGATAGCGTTCCCCGTACCCACGGGGATAAACCGCGGTACGGTAGAACGTATAGCCTTTTTCTGGCGCGTTCCCCGTACCCACGGGGATAAACCGGCCAGCTACCCATTCATCTATTAAAGCTTTTTGCGTTCCCCGTACCCACGGGGATAAACCGGGCAACTGGTAATTTTGTAAAAGCCGCCTCAAGCGTTCCCCGTACCCACGGGGATAAACCGGCCATTGCCATCATTGATTTACCTGCGCCTGGGCGTTCCCCGTACCCACGGGGATAAACCGCTTTACTGGAATTTTAAATTTGTGAGTGTGAAGCGTTCCCCGTACCCACGGGGATAAACCGGTCTTACAGTGTTTGACCCCCCGCACCCCCCAGCGTTCCCCGTACCCACGGGGATAAACCGATAATGCTTTCAGGCGAACCAGACAATAGAACGCGTTCCCCGTACCCACGGGGATAAACCGCTAGCAGCAGGCTTCATCAACCCGCTAGGCAAGCGTTCCCCGTACCCACGGGGATAAACCGACAACTGGATAACCAAGCCAGGCACAAACGAAGCGTTCCCCGTACCCACGGGGATAAACCGTTAAAACGCTCGTTTTGTTCTGTCTTTGTGTAGCGTTCCCCGTACCCACGGGGATAAACCGCGTTAGAAGTGCAAAAAGACTTTGCGTTTAATGCGTTCCCCGTACCCACGGGGATAAACCGGCAGCGCCTTCTCAATGCGGCCGGCATCAAATGCGTTCCCCGTACCCACGGGGATAAACCGTAACGCCTTATTATCGGTGTCTAGTTTTACTGGCGTTCCCCGTACCCACGGGGATAAACCGGCGGTCATTAGGGCTTTGAGTGTGTGTTTAGTGCGTTCCCCGTACCCACGGGGATAAACCGACGGTGCGTTAGAATTTACGGTTTCAGAAACTGCGTTCCCCGTACCCACGGGGATAAACCGTAATCACAAAAATAGCTCCTCATCGTCTAATTGCGTTCCCCGTACCCACGGGGATAAACCGTGGCTCATAGTCGCACCCCTAGCGCAGTGTAAGCGTTCCCCGTACCCACGGGGATAAACCGAATTACACCCATTGCGGCTGTAACGTTTTCATGCGTTCCCCGTACCCACGGGGATAAACCGTGATCGATGTCGCCTTTTGAATGGCCTAGTAGGCGTTCCCCGTACCCACGGGGATAAACCGACGACAAAGACCAGCTGGAAGAAATGCGAGATGCGTTCCCCGTACCCACGGGGATAAACCGCACGCCTACGCAAACGCCCGTGACGCTGGTAGGCGTTCCCCGTACCCACGGGGATAAACCGGTAAACGTCTGCGGTTGCAGCGGCGGCGTTATGCGTTCCCCGTACCCACGGGGATAAACCGTCGAATGCGCGCGAAGGCAGCAGCTTAGTTAAGCGTTCCCCGTACCCACGGGGATAAACCGACAAACAATAACGCTAGCTTTAAAGTTGTTACGCGTTCCCCGTACCCACGGGGATAAACCGATCGCGGTTTGCTGTTCGGGAGTCATAATGTGGCGTTCCCCGTACCCACGGGGATAAACCGATAAACAAAACGCTCAATGGTGATTATGTAATGCGTTCCCCGTACCCACGGGGATAAACCGTCATCTCGGTTTCTTCACGATGACCTGAGCGGGCGTTCCCCGTACCCACGGGGATAAACCGTTATGAATAGGCTTTTATGCTCAGTGGGAAATGCGTTCCCCGTACCCACGGGGATAAACCGCTCCCTTTTAAAGTTCTGCTAACACTTTGTTAGCGTTCCCCGTACCCACGGGGATAAACCGCGGTGAAAGTTGATTGTCTAGGTTTTCAATGTGCGTTCCCCGTACCCACGGGGATAAACCGGGGTTGAGCATGAAACAAATAAAAATTAATGGGCGTTCCCCGTACCCACGGGGATAAACCGAAAATACAATTAGGGGATGTTTTCAATATACAGCGTTCCCCGTACCCACGGGGATAAACCGCGGCAATGAATCGGCTGTTGCCAGCGTTGCAGGCGTTCCCCGTACCCACGGGGATAAACCGACAGTTACCCCTTCCTTATTGATGGAAGCGGGGCGTTCCCCGTACCCACGGGGATAAACCGAGCGCAGAAGAAGCAAGCGCAGCGTATGTAAAGCGTTCCCCGTACCCACGGGGATAAACCGCGTATTAACGCGCAACTTGACGGCGTACAGTTGCGTTCCCCGTACCCACGGGGATAAACCGAGAATAGCCAGCAAAAACCCACCTGATCATGTGCGTTCCCCGTACCCACGGGGATAAACCGCACGAAAAATACTGTTAGCTCGTTACTTTACGGCGTTCCCCGTACCCACGGGGATAAACCGTGCCCCGCTGATAGAGGCTACGGCAGAGGTCAGCGTTCCCCGTACCCACGGGGATAAACCGCAGGATTCCCCGAGTCAGTGGAGTGGCCAGAAAGCGTTCCCCGTACCCACGGGGATAAACCGACTGTGGGTTGTAGTTGCTGCTTGCTCTGCCAGCGTTCCCCGTACCCACGGGGATAAACCGGTGAAACACTTGATCAGATAAAAGAAAAAAGAGCGTTCCCCGTACCCACGGGGATAAACCGTTTGAAGTAGAGGACGGCACAAACAGGTCAGAGCGTTCCCCGTACCCACGGGGATAAACCGTGTGAATAATGCCGCAGAACTAGCAGGTGCGTGCGTTCCCCGTACCCACGGGGATAAACCGGTTCCCAGCGTTTTTCACTCCACACCCATATAGCGTTCCCCGTACCCACGGGGATAAACCGCACGATACAAATTACGAGCTCTTACAATGGCAGCGTTCCCCGTACCCACGGGGATAAACCGTTGTGGTTGTCTCTACAACACTAGAGTTAATGGCGTTCCCCGTACCCACGGGGATAAACCGGTAAACAACTTGTCGAGTATAACGAGTTTACTGCGTTCCCCGTACCCACGGGGATAAACCGGGTAAAGACTCTACTTGTAAAGCCTTTTCTAAGCGTTCCCCGTACCCACGGGGATAAACCGGCTCTCTTAATATGGCCGAGGTTCAATCTATTGCGTTCCCCGTACCCACGGGGATAAACCGCTGGCTTGTGCCCGTGCTGGATGGCGCGTCTGGCGTTCCCCGTACCCACGGGGATAAACCGAGATTGTAAATCATGAAACAACAAGCCGCCACGCGTTCCCCGTACCCACGGGGATAAACCGCGCTATAAAACAATTGGCGCAGGCTTTAACGGGCGTTCCCCGTACCCACGGGGATAAACCGATGCGCCACAAACGATAGATGGAATTTTTTTAGCGTTCCCCGTACCCACGGGGATAAACCGGTCGCATGGGGCTAAACCAAGCGCTCAATCAGGCGTTCCCCGTACCCACGGGGATAAACCGCCCTGTGAAATCTATTATTTCTCATACATGCAGCGTTCCCCGTACCCACGGGGATAAACCGATTCAGCGGTGGTAAACCCTATCAAACTAAAAGCGTTCCCCGTACCCACGGGGATAAACCGGTCACGTTAATAGATAAATTAATAGCATTTGTGCGTTCCCCGTACCCACGGGGATAAACCGCCGATGGAAGGCATGTTAAAACTAGCTGACCAGCGTTCCCCGTACCCACGGGGATAAACCGCGTGGGCAGCGCTGCAGGGTGGCTGATTATGGGCGTTCCCCGTACCCACGGGGATAAACCGCGTGCAGGTATTCCGCTAACGGCAGAAGAGCTGCGTTCCCCGTACCCACGGGGATAAACCGCGCCGCAAAAAATCAGACAGGGTAAAAATTGAGCGTTCCCCGTACCCACGGGGATAAACCGGTTACAAAATGGTTACGGAAAGGTTACATGTAGCGTTCCCCGTACCCACGGGGATAAACCGGCCCAGGCGATGAGCAGTTAAGCATTCTGCAAGCGTTCCCCGTACCCACGGGGATAAACCGGCCGAGTTTCACCAAACATCCGTCTTGTCGAAGCGTTCCCCGTACCCACGGGGATAAACCGATGCTATCAATCGTGAGCCTACTGTTGTTACTGCGTTCCCCGTACCCACGGGGATAAACCGTTTGAAGCAGCTTTAAAAGCACCGCACGGCAAGCGTTCCCCGTACCCACGGGGATAAACCGGCGACGATGCGGAAGGCCCAAAACAAACGCTAGCGTTCCCCGTACCCACGGGGATAAACCGATACGGAATAGATTTTATTCCTGTTCCTGTAGGCGTTCCCCGTACCCACGGGGATAAACCGGCAAAATGTGGTGGCTATTAAAGAACGATAGGGCGTTCCCCGTACCCACGGGGATAAACCGCGTGGCATTACATTAAAAGCTAACAGCATTTGGCGTTCCCCGTACCCACGGGGATAAACCGATCACACGTTTGTCATACTCTCCGCCTAAAACGCGTTCCCCGTACCCACGGGGATAAACCGCCTCGTAACTGGTCGTTGCTCTGTGGTGCTCAGCGTTCCCCGTACCCACGGGGATAAACCGCAAAATACACGGCCTGCTGGTTGAGCAGCCAAGCGTTCCCCGTACCCACGGGGATAAACCGATAAAGAACAGCGTCTGACTGGCTAACGTAAAGCGTTCCCCGTACCCACGGGGATAAACCGAGTTGCCATGATTGATCAGCGTATTGTTAGAGGCGTTCCCCGTACCCACGGGGATAAACCGGCAACAGTGACACCATGCGTCAAAACGTCATTGCGTTCCCCGTACCCACGGGGATAAACCGTAGCCGCGCCACTTCATGCCGCATAACCTGCAGCGTTCCCCGTACCCACGGGGATAAACCGCTAAGACGCTGGGTGTAGTTGCCCGCTATGATGCGTTCCCCGTACCCACGGGGATAAACCGGCGTAGTCAGCTTGCATGGTTGTGGTGATACGGCGTTCCCCGTACCCACGGGGATAAACCGGCGGTTAACCGTGGCGACCGGCTAATTTCTAAGCGTTCCCCGTACTCACGGGGATAAACCGTCCACATACCACGTTCGGCCATTGCCGTTGTCGCGTTCCCCGTACCCACGGGGATAAACCGATTGAGCATAGCGGTATGCAAACAATTAAAGTGCGTTCCCCGTACCCACGGGGATAAACCGCCCATATGGCAATGGGCTTGTGGTTAGCTAGTGCGTTCCCCGTACCCACGGGGATAAACCGCCCTCTTGCAAGGTCTCGTTTGTGCGTAGCACGCGTTCCCCGTACCCACGGGGATAAACCGCGCTATGCAGAACGCATAGAGGGCTGTAGTGAGCGTTCCCCGTACCCACGGGGATAAACCGCCATTGCTGCCCTCTCGTCAGGCTCTCCGAGGGCGTTCCCCGTACCCACGGGGATAAACCGCTATACGAAGCACAGTAGTGGCCAAGGTGTATGCGTTCCCCGTACCCACGGGGATAAACCGAACTGGAGGAAGGCAAGAAAGAACTGATAGCGGCGTTCCCCGTACCCACGGGGATAAACCGCATGTGTAGGCGTGTCACTGGTGCCATTACTGGCGTTCCCCGTACCCACGGGGATAAACCGTCTTTGAATAAAAACGCACAAACGCCAAGCGAGCGTTCCCCGTACCCACGGGGATAAACCGTATTCACGAAAATTATCATCGGCACTATATTCGCGTTCCCCGTACCCACGGGGATAAACCGACACTCTTAGTGCCGGAGCCATGACCGCCATAGCGTTCCCCGTACCCACGGGGATAAACCGGATACCGACTGCTATCGCTGGATAGATTGCCAGCGTTCCCCGTACCCACGGGGATAAACCGCTCAGTTAGCCGCTCAAGAACTTTCATGCGTAGCGTTCCCCGTACCCACGGGGATAAACCGACTGGATTGCATACCTTGAGTCAATCGGCGACGCGTTCCCCGTACCCACGGGGATAAACCGAGTGTGACGAGGTGATTCCACACAAACGACGTGCGTTCCCCGTACCCACGGGGATAAACCGGACGAGGAGCTAGCAAGAAGTTCACCGCGAGCGCGTTCCCCGTACCCACGGGGATAAACCGTGTAACGTAACAAAGGGATAGGCAGAGGGTTGGCGTTCCCCGTACCCACGGGGATAAACCGTCAGTAACCGCTCGAACGTCATCATGCTGCATGCGTTCCCCGTACCCACGGGGATAAACCGCAGCGATTGCTTATTGCCTTGTAGACACGCCAGCGTTCCCCGTACCCACGGGGATAAACCGGGCACAGAGGCTTAGTAAGCAGTGGCGGCAAAGCGTTCCCCGTACCCACGGGGATAAACCGAACCCAAACAAAGTGGCTGACGATATGGCAGGGCGTTCCCCGTACCCACGGGGATAAACCGGGTAATGTGTCGATTTGCTGCTTAGTCAAAGGGCGTTCCCCGTACCCACGGGGATAAACCGGGGGCAATTCAAAATCAATTACAGGAGCAGGAGCGTTCCCCGTACCCACGGGGATAAACCGCATGGCCCCAAATTGCAGACCCACGCCACTTTGCGTTCCCCGTACCCACGGGGATAAACCGAACATTTTGCGTATTACAAGTCGAGTACAATAGCGTTCCCCGTACCCACGGGGATAAACCGTAAGTTTGCAATGCCTTTCTTGGGTTGACGCTGCGTTCCCCGTACCCACGGGGATAAACCGACAATATAATCTAGCGCAATGGATATAAAATCGCGTTCCCCGTACCCACGGGGATAAACCGTCTGCATGGCCGGTGCTTTCACGACGCCCAGTGCGTTCCCCGTACCCACGGGGATAAACCGCAATCCCGACATTCGCTTTAGCAGAACATCACGCGTTCCCCGTACCCACGGGGATAAACCGGCAGTTTATGACAGAAAACCGAGCCTGATTAAGCGTTCCCCGTACCCACGGGGATAAACCGGAAGCCGTAGACTTAGTGTTATATATCTATAGGCGTTCCCCGTACCCACGGGGATAAACCGAAATAACAGCGATAAAATATGGGGATAGTAAGGCGTTCCCCGTACCCACGGGGATAAACCATTGCTACCAAGAAAAATCGCTTAGATGCCCAGCGTAAGCAGTTAGAGTCATTAAACTAAAAAGAATTCTGCTAAACTATAGGCTATATAAAGGTATGGGGGTTAAGGGTTATGAGCAACACAACAGCCGTTCCAGTTAAGTCTGACAATGAAAAGTATTGTTCTGACTGCGGTAAGTTAATCAACATCAAGGCAGAGGTCTGCCCGTTGTGTGGTGTGCGGCAGTTCGATGCACCTATTATTGTTAACTTAGGTGGTAGAAACAAATTAGTAGCGGCTTTGTTGGCATTGTTTTTGGGTGCCTTCGGCGTACACAAGTTTTACTTAGGCCAAGTTGGTTGGGGTTTTGTATATCTTCTTTTCTGTTGGACACTCATTCCTACCATTGTCTCTTTTGTAGAGTTTATTTTATTACTAATTATGAGTGATGCAGAATTTAACCGACGGTTTCGTGAATATTAATTCATTATAATCCAAAGCAAAAAGCCTCTAAAATTAGAGGCTTTTTTATTTCTACTTATAGAACAGTTATTGGCTGGCCAGCTTGCCGCTGTAAGCATTGATGAAGTCTGGCATGCCACTATTTAAACTGTCTTCCATGGCCAGTATGCGTTCGCTGTCGCTGGCGTACTCTTCATCCCAAGCCAATACTTTGGGTGTCATTTTTCTGTGCCACAGCGGTGGGATTAACGCCACTATAATAGTGGTTAGGTAGCCGCCAATCATCATTGGTGCATCAGGGAAGGGGCGTAGGTCTTGGTAAGGTACTTCGCCTTGGGCGTGGTGGTGCGAATGGCGAGTAAGGTTAAACATACTCCAAGAGCTAATGCGTTTATTGCTGTTCCATGAATGACGCGGTTGTACGGGTTCGTCTGTGTTGCGTACTAGGCCATAGTGTTCCATGTAGTTCACAATTTCTAATAAAGACTTGCCCCATAAAGCACAGGCAATAAAGTAAAGGCAGCCGACAACGCCTCCTATCCAAGCGGCGGCTAGCACTAATAACAAGCTCATGGCATGGCCGCGTAAGAACGTATTATGCCAAGAGAATAATGCTTTTTTGCTGCGCTTTAAACGTGCTTTTTCTATCTTCCATGCGCTTATGTTGCCTTTAATGGTTGAAGATAAAATATGGTGATACACGTTGCGTCCGCGCGGTGCGGTGGCTGGGTCTACACGGGTAGCAACGTAATGGTGATGGCCGTACACATGCTCGATAGCGAAAATGGTATCGAAGCTAAACGCCAACAACCAACGCCCTGTAAACATAGATACTTTATCCCAAGTACGATGGGTCAATTCATGTGCCGTAATAGTACCCACTAAGCCAATCATTAAGCCTGTAAGAATAACGCCTATAACATTATGAATAATGGTGTTTTGTGCGCGTGCGGCTAGCACATCAAACCCCGTTAATTGTGTTACCCAGGCACCGTAACCTAAAGGGTCTGTGCTGCTTACCATCCAAATAAAAGTGAATGTAATAAGCGCCAACAGTGGCAGCGCCATCCATAGTTGTACGGTAAGAATGCTGGGGTATTTGAAATTTGGAATAGAAGTGTCTTCACCTGCGTAAGCATCGCCTAGTAAATAAAAGGCAATAATGGCGAAGAAGCCAATGATTAGTGTGTTTCCACCGCTTAGCAGTAAAAAAATACTACCAATACCGATAAGGTGGAATAAAAAATATTTTAAGTAATGTAAAAGTTTCATGTTATCTCTCTTGTTATTTTAAATGGCGATAGCGTTTTGCTGCACGAGAAAGCGGTCGGCATGGATGTGTTCAGGTTTAATGTTGTGTTCTTTTAAAAGATGGCTGGCAGCATCTACCATAGCGGGTGGGCCACATAGGTAAGCATGAGTGTCGGGTGTTAGTACATTTTGAATATGGGCAGTTACATAACCGCGTGCGCCTTGCCATTCTTGGTTGTTTTCATCAGACAGCACCGGAATAAAACTAAAAGAACCGTGCCACTGTTTTGCAATCTGTTTAATGTCTTCCAGCAGGTAGAGGTCATGCTCGGTGCGTGCTCCAAACAGCAGCACTGCATCACGTTTTAATTGCTGCGCTAAACCGTCTTCTAAGATAGAAAAAATGGGTGCTAAGCCACTGCCGCCCACAACCAATAATAATGGAGCGCTGGACGGGCGTAAGTAGAAGTCACCCAGCGGCCCACGTACGGTTACTTTTTGACCAATGACATTGCTATGGTTGACCTGAGTAGAAAAAATACCGTTTTCTACCAAGCGCACAAAGAACTCTAAATTAGCTTCGCTGCTGGGCATGCTGGCAAATGAATAATTACGAAATACATTTGGTAGCGACTCAATGGCAATTTCAGCGTATTGACCCGCTTTATAATTCAATGAAGTGTCCATGCGAACGGTTAAGCGTGTAATGTCATGGGTAAGGGCCTGTTGAGCAACGACTCGGCCATGGCATTCTTGAACAGCATCAACGCTTTGATTTAACTTAGCGCTAATTTTTATATCGGTTTGTGCCACCGACTGACAAGCCAAAATATAATTATTTTCTAGCTCTTGTTCGCTTAAAATGTAGCTAAAGTCGGTTAGCTCTTTTACTTTCCCTTCCAATAACTGACATTTACACGTGCCGCAACCACCCACGCGACAGCTATGTGCCATAGCGACACCTTGCTGTAAGGCAGCGCTAAGAACGGTTTCTTTAGAATTAACCTCTATGGCGTGGCCGTTTATGCTGGCCTGATGTATTGTTTTTTTTCGTAAGAAGCCAAACATGCGAAAACTCCTAGTTTCTTCATTAAGTGCATACAGAATACTTAATAGTGAGTAGGGGTATCGAGGTCACAACTTGACTTTAAGAGGTCATTTTTAGACACTTTAAAAAATATAATAAAAAAGAGAAGGCACTCAATGACGGCGAATATTGCCTTTCCCGGCTTTTACTTGCAGCAATTAGGTATCCTAATAAATGATTTAGGTGGAGACTTTATTGCATGTTTAGCAGAAGCAGGGGTTACAGAAGAAGAGATAGCCCAACCCATTTTTCACTGTGAATTAGAGCAAATTGAACGATTTATACAAACCGCATTAAAACAAACTCAAACGCCAGAGCTAGGTATGATATTTGGTGAGCGCTTGTTAGTGCATACGCATGGTGCTTTAGGCTATGCCGCCATGAACGCTGCCACCTTGAATGAAGCCATCATTACAGTTGAAAGCTTTTTACGCATTCGCATTGCTTTTATGCGTTTAGAAATTGAAGATGGAAATAAACTGTTACTAAAATCGGATATAGCGTTAGGCGAGCTAGAGCGATTTTTCTTTGAAGTAGTATGCATGGCTTTAAAAATAGCACTGGACTTTATTTGCCATAAAAGCAGCGCCTTAGAAGAAATTCACTTTAGTTTTGAAGCACCCAAAGAAGCCGCTTTAGTGGTCGATATGTTTGCCTGCCCAATTAAATACCAACAACCACACACGGCGTTAATTATTAACACGCAACAGTTAAATAAGCCTTTGCGTATTGCCGAACCACAAGCATTCGCGCTTGCACAGAAAATGTGTGCGGAAGCTTTGGCTGAACTCAGTGGCGAAGACAGCCTTACCGACCGTATTAAACGCTATATGCTGGTACGCCATAGTGATTTTCCTTCACAAGAAACAATATGCCAGCATTTACACATGACGCAGCGCACTCTGCACCGGCATTTGAAAAAAGAAGGAACGTCCTTTCGTACCATTACAGATCAGGTTAAAAGTCGTTTAGCACAGCAGTATTTAGACAAAGGGCAACACACACAGCAAGAAGTAGCGTACTTGTTAGGTTACAGCGATGCTGCTAACTTTCGCCGCGCTTTAAGGCGTTGGCAAAGCCAGTGATGTTAATCTGCGTTCTTCTTTGTTCTTAAACCATAATGGTCTATGCTTTGTTTAAGTAAAACAACTTAGTAAAACAATCTACTTTTGTGTTAGTGGCGTAGCCGTTGTCTAATATAAGTTCCTTATTCTAAAGGAGTGCGAGGGCGGCGATGAACACTACAACTCAATCTTTAAAGCTTCAGCTACAACTTTTTCTATTCGCCTGTTTATTGGCATTCGCTTTACCAATCCATGCTGCTACTGAAGACAAAGCCGCGATGGTGTTGTTTAGCCACGGTAATGTGGTGTTAACCAACCATGCTGGCAGTTACCCATTAGAAAAAGGTAACGAACTAGATGCAGGCGATACCGTTATTACCGGCAACGATGGCCGAGTGCAATTACGCTTTACCGATGGCGGATTAGTATCGTTAATGCCCAACTCACGCTTTGCCGTAGAAGAATACAGCCAGCCCAGCGCCAACAGTGAAGGCTCGGTTTCTGTCAATCTTTTAAAAGGCGGTTTACGTGCGTTGTCGGGCAGCATCGGCAAAAAAGACCAAGACAGTTATAAACTAAAAACCGATGTGGCGACTTTAGGTATTCGTGGTACGCAATTTGTGGTGGTAATGGACGGTGCAGCCATGCGTGTGCATGTTGGCCAAGGCAGTGTCGCTTTGGTTAATGACTTTGGTGAACTGTTAGTGCCGGCTGGCAGGCATGCGGAAGTATTCCCCGGCCAAGCGCCGATGATATCCGCAACAGCACCGGTGTTTGTGTCTGCAGTTAAGCCTAGTACACCTAACAGCGAAGAAGAACAAAGCGCAAATAATCAAGACCCTGCGCTAGCAAGCACGCCAACAGAAGTGGTACGTACTTTTGAACCTGGAATGGCGCAAGGCACTGAAGAAGGAACACTGGTTGTAACTGATGAAAACGGTAATAAGAGAACAGTAAAAATCTCTGAGCTCGATGAGCACATTGATTATCCCCCCGTTGATAATACACCACCGGTAATTGATGGTGGTCAAATAGATAATCCACCAGTAGATATTCCACCAGTAGATATTCCACCAGTAGATATTCCACCAGTAAATGAGCCAATGCCTAACGATCCAAGTGGAACCTATGACGGTGGGTTTGCTACTGCAAGGATAACTCAATCAGTGTTGGGTGATCCATATAACCCTACTCAACACGTTGTTACAGACCCAACAGTTTTTACTTATAGTGTCGAACAACTGGAAAATACAGCCTACGCTCAAAATCCAGAAGGGTTAGTAGAGCAATATATTCTAGATCGCCGGAATCCAACAGATCGTGGACTTTCCTGGGCAGAATCTCCAGTTATCCAAACAATACACCCAAGTGACCCATTAGACCAGCAGGTTTATGAAGCTCATATTTGGGGTGCTTCACTTGCTAACATCCCGATGACGGGGACACTAAACTATCATTTAAGTAGTGATTTAAATCAAAACACTCATGCAACCCCTGTACGCACGATATACGACAATAATCCAACGCCAGCAGGTGAGAATTTTTTATCTAGGTTTGATTTAGAAATTGAACTAGGCCAGCAAACGATATTTAGGGCAGAAGTGGAAACTAATCCAGGCTGGATGTTTTACTTAACCGAAGCTCACAGTGGCAACTTAGATTATAATTCAGGACGATTTGAGTTTGAAATTCTTGAGCCAAGTGGGCTTAGTTGCCAAAATTGTAGTTTTAAAGCTGCAGGCTTTCTTTCAGGTGACCAGACTCAGGGGCAGGGTCAAGCAGGTGTAGTTTATCATTTTAGTGATATGGACGGTGTCGCTCACACTGGCGGTGCTGTGCTAGACCAGACTAGTTATACTCAGGTAACTCCACCATAAATAATTATAAAACTAGGTCATTAACAATAACCAAAAAAAGTATCTAGCGCAGTCAAAGGCGCTGGATACTTTCAGACTTAATTCTGGTTCTTTGATAAACACTAATAATTTTTGGCCGTTATTACGGGGGGGTATAACTCTTTGATCTTGCTGGGTAATAGTCTACAATTCGCGCATATAAATTTATGTAACAAAGTATCAGGTGCAAAAACCATTTCCTAATACTTACACCCAACTCTCTAGGAAGGCGAGTGCAGTAATGCCGTTCAAAATTCAATCGTTTAAAAACTCTATTCTGTTGGTCAGTTGCCTGACTTTAACCAGTATTACTCAGGTCACTTTGGCAAATTCAGTCAATAACGCACCCGAACAATATAACAATCAATTTAATGAAGCGCGCGAGCAGCTACACAATGGCCAAGCCATAAAGGCTTACAAAACTCTGTTGCCATTGGAAGAGCACTTGGCTGGATATCCTGTTTATGATTTGCTGTTTGGCCAATCGGCTTTAGCAGTAGGCGAAGGCACGCGTGCTGTTATGGCGTTTGAACGCTGTTTGGTGATTAGCCCCAAAATGGGTGATTGCCGTTTAGGCTTAGCCCAAGCTCACATGAGTTTAGGCGAAGTGCAAAATGCAAAAGAAGAACTAGCTTTTATTCAGAAATCGGCACCGCCTGAAGCCATAGCAAAAATAGTAGAGCAATATTTAGGTGAGCTCAGTGGTGCGCATCAACGTAAGAGTAAGGTGAATGCTTGGGCAGAAATTGGCTTAGGTTACGACGACAACATTAACGTGGCGCCTTCTTCTAGCAGTATTATTTTACCCGGTGGCTCTTTCCTTCCTGGCGCTATTTACAATACTTCTACCGATGAAAGTATGTTTGCCGATGCCCGCCTAGGTATTTCTTATCGCGCACCGGTAAGTAAGCATTGGGATATGTTAATGGGCGCTAAAATACAAGGCACCTTCAACTTAGATGCTGAAGATAACAGCTTCTTTGATGAGATTGGCCAAGCCAGCGCCAATTTTGGCGCACAAGCGAATTATGGTCGTCAGAGGCTTGGGCTTATGGCACAGGTACAAAATTATCGCCTGTCGGGTGAAAGCTACCGCGATTTACTCGGGCTTACTGGCCAATACAGCTACATGCTTGCACCTAGCACGCAAGTCAGCAGCTTTGTACAATACAGCCGCCTAGATTACGAAGCCGATTTAATAGACACCGATACCGTTACAGCAGGCGCGTCTATGGCACACAGCCTAATGCAAAACCGCATGGTGGTGCATGGTGGTTTGTATTTAGGGTTTGAAGACACCGTTGAAAGCTTAGCGCCAAAAGACATGAACAATACATATTTTGGCTTGCGTACGGGGGCTACTTGGTTTTGGAGCCAACGTTTACAAACTGGCTTAAACCTAATGGCTGAACAGCGACAATACGATGACGGCTTCTGGATGTTTCCAGCCCTCGAACGTAAAGACACTTTGTTTCAAGCCAATATAGACGCCACTTATCAACTCACTCGTAAGCTATCTTTCAGTACCGAATACAGCTACGTTAACAACGATTCCAATATGCCAATAAGAGACTACGACCGCCAAATAGTCCGCTTGGGAGTGCATTATGATTTCTTCTAATACCTATCAGAACTCATGGTTGCAGGCTTTTTTATTGGCCCTGTTATTTTCTTTTATAATGCCAGCTCAGGCTGATACAGAAAACGAGGCCGCCGCACAGGTGTTATTTAGCCACGGCAATGTGGTGCTGACTAATGCTTCCAGTAGTTATCCATTAGAAAAAGGCGGTTTTGTATCTGCCGGTGATACCGTAATTACCGGTGACGACGGCCGTGTGCAATTACGCTTTACCGATGGCGGTTTAGTATCGTTAATGCCCAATTCACGCTTTGCCGTAGAAGAGTACAGCCAACCCACTGAAGACGCAGAGGGCTCCGTTTCTGTAAACCTTATAAAAGGCGGCTTGCGTGCACTGTCGGGCAGTATTGGCAAGAAAGATAAAGACAGCTATAAGCTGAAAACCGACGTTGCAACGCTTGGTATTCGTGGTACTCAGTTTGTGGTGGTGATGGACGGTGCTATTATGCGAGTTCATGTAGGCCAAGGCAGAGTCGCTTTATTTAATGCCTTTGGTCAGTTGTTGGTGCCTACAGGAAAGTATGCTGAAGTATTCCCCGGCAAAGCGCCTAGCTTGTCAAAAGTACCACCAGTGTTTGTGTCTTCGCCCCAACCCAGTTTGCAGCCTGAAGAAGAGCAGAGTGAAGAAAAACAGAGCCAAGAGAATCAGAGCCAAGAGAATCAGAGCCAAGAGAATCAGAGCCAAGATAAACAGAACCAAGAGGAACAGAGTCAAGATAAACAAAGTGAAGCCAACCAAGGCTCAGAAGCGGCTGGTACTTCAGCAGAAGTTGCTAGAACTTTAGAGCCAGGTGTTAGCCAAGGCGAAGAGGCTGGCAAGGTTCGTATAGAAGATGAAGACGGTAATACTCAGACGCGCGATATTCCGAAAAATACAAATAAGCCGGATAACCAAACGCCGCCAGTAGTGCCTGATCCAGTAGCACCTGATCCAGTAGCACCTGATCCAGTAGCACCTGATCCAGTAGCACCTGATCCAGTAGTGCCGCCTATAGCAGGCGGCCAAACTGTCGATACTATTCCTGCAGGTGGTTATTTTGCAGTACATGCGTATCCAGCGATTGAAAATGAGGATTATAATATTACCTCGCCAAGTGTAAGACGTGTTAATTTACCCTCGGATGCAGACCTATTAGCTATAACAGAAGGTCAAGTTATTAAACAATCTGGCGATTTATATTGGAGAGAAATTGATTCTGCAGAGTCAGTTCGCAATTTTACAACTCATACTGTTGAGAACGACTATTTGGCAACAATTTGGGGGCCACCTGCATCAAACCTACCTGCCACAGGAACACTGAATTACAGCTTGGCAGCAGCAAGTGCCGTCCATACAAATAATGACGATCTTGAGTTGACACAGTTTAACTTACAGATTGAATTAATTGATAACCTATATACCGCTAACATGAAAGTCGATTTTGAGTTCAGCGATGGCCTTAAAGTAGAGCGAAAAGCATTTGAATATGCGAGCTTAAACACTGCTACTGGTGGATTTGATATCAAGATCAACGAAGTTCGCGACGGTAACAGGGAACTCACTTATTCTAGGGGTGGTGGAACTCCAGTGGATTGTACTGATTGCGTACTTGGTATTGAAGGCTTTCTTTCAGGTGACCAAGGTAAACAGGCTGGTGTTGCTTATCGTTTGCAGATAGGGCAAACACCAGACACTTATAATGGCGCAGCTATTTTAAATAAGAACCCCTAAACCAGCATGAAACCAATTTCTAACCATGACCATTAAAAAAAGTATCTGGCACGGCTCTAAGCGCTGGATACTGTCGGGCTTAACACTGGTGGCGTTGCTGCTAAGTGTTGAGCTTATGTGGTTGGCTAACCCCAGCCAGCTTAAAATTGTTACCCGCTTTAATAACCTGCTGTACGATGCACGCTTTACGGTATTAACCCCACAACGTGAAGCACAGGTGCCTATTGTTATTGTCGACTTAGACGAAGCCAGTATTCAACAAGAAGGCCGTTGGCCGTGGGATAGAAAAAAAATCGCACAGTTAATTACCGAGCTACAAGCCAGCCAAGTGGGTTTAATTGGTTTAGATATCGTTTTTTCAGAACCCAGCCGCAATGCACTACAACAAGTGCTGCAACAAGCGCAGTTATCTGCCGCCACCCAAACCGATTTAGAAAACCTAAAAGACAACTTTGATAGTGATTTAGCGTTAGCCAAAGCGCTTGGTGCCAATACCGTGCCTGGGTATTTCTTTCAAAATGGTACTAGCTCAGCAGGGCAGTTACCTTTTCCTTTTTATCAGCTATCTGCTGAACAACAAACTAATAACCGCTTGCTGCGGATGAACAGTTATACCGGCAGTTTGCCTGTAATTGCTAATAGAGCAGTAGGGCAAGGGTTTGTAGTGGCCGTGCCAGACTTAGACGGCGTAGTACGGCGAGTGCCTTTGGTTATTCGCCATGAAAATGAGGTGTATGCGTCTTTGTCGTTAACCTTGGCGCAGCTGGCGTTGGGTGCGCCTTGGCTTAAAATGAATTTGGTCAATAACGGCAATGAATGGGTCGCTACGGGTATTAACATTGGTAACAGCGTGACTGTGCCATTAAGTGCCGACGGCAGTTTGTTGGTGCCGTTTAAAGGCTATGCGCGATCTTTCCCGACCATTTCAGCTACCCGTGTTTTGCAGGGCAAACTAACCGCAGAAGAGCAGCAGCTTTTACAAGGTGCCATTGTGCTGGTGGGCACATCAGCACTGGGCTTAGCAGACTTGCGTACCATTCCCTTACAAACGTCTTACCCGGGTGTGGAAGTTCATGCCAACGTGCTTGACGCTATATTGCAGGCGTCTTTGGGTGCAGCAACGTTTTATCAATACCCCGACTGGGCACCGGCGGCGTCCTTGCTGTTGTTGCTGGTTATTGGTGTGTTGTTAGCATTCTTGTTACCCGGCCGTTCGCCACAGGTTATGTTGGCTATGGCGCTGCTGAGTGGGTTGGGCGTTGTTGGTTTAAACGCATGGTTTTGGCAGCAAATGCATTTGGCTTTGCCTTTGTTTATGCAGTTACTGTTAGTACTGCTGTTATCTTCTTTCAACTTGGCGGTCGGCTTTTTCGAAACCAATCGTAATAAGCGTGAAATTCAAAACCTGTTTGGTGCTTATGTGCCGCCAGCACATGTAGAGCAAATACTGGCTAACCCCGAAGCTGCGACTATGGAAGGTGAGCAGCGCAACATGACGGTACTTTTTGCTGATGTTATTGGTTTTACTGCATTGTCAGAGGCTTTGACTACCGCCGAGCTTAAACAACTGCTTAATCGTTACTTAACCACAGTAACTCATATTATTTTTGAATACCAAGGCACCATCGATAAATACGTTGGTGATATGGTGATGGCATTTTGGAACGCGCCGCTACATGATGCTAACCACGCCCAAAATGGTGTGTTAACGGCATTGGCCATGCAAGAAAAAGTCAATGAATTAAAGGCAGAGTTTATTAAAGACGGTTTGCCGCCTATCGCTGTGGGTATCGGTTTAAATACGGGCTTAATGAACGTCGGTGACATGGGCTCGAGTTACCGACGTGCATACACCGTACTGGGCGATGCCGTTAACTTAGGCAGCCGTTTAGAAGGACTAACGCGTTTTTATGGGGCAGAAATATTGGTTAGTGATGAAACCCGAAAGCATTGCCCCGATGTGCTGTTTCGCCGCTTAGACCGTATTCAAGTAAAAGGTAAGAACGAACCCGTGGATGTATTTGAGCCTTTATGCAGAAAGAGCCAAGCCAGCGAAAAACTACAAACTCATATTGCTTGCTTTGAAGAAGCATTAAACGCCTATCAAGCTCAAAACTTTGCTCAGGCTAAGGCACTACTAGAAAAGTTAATAGTTGAAGACGAATTATTAGAAGACAAACGCCAGAGCCGGGCGCTGTTGTATCAGCGTTACCTTGAGCGCATAGCTGAATTTGAAATTACACCGCCGCCAGCCGATTGGAATGCGGTGTTTGTTCATACCAGTAAGTAATTAAACTTAGGTTAAGTGAACTGGGTTAAATTAACCGGGTGAAATTAGTTTAGATCAGCTTAACGCCTTAAAAAAGAGTTAAGTAAGGCTCATCTAGGGCAGCGCGTTGTTCACGTAAAATTAAAATTTGCTCGCCCCAATAATTCTCTGTACCAAACCAAGGGAAGCTGTGTGGAAAGGCAGGGTCATCCCAACGCTGCGCTAACCATGCACTGTAATTCAGTAATCTTAGTGCTCTTAAACCTTCAATTAACGGCAGTTCGCGGGTAGAGAAGTCGTAGAACTGCTGGTAGCCATCAACCAGTTCCGACAACTGTGACAAACGCTCTTGATAATCACCAGCCAACATCATCCATAAGTCTTGAACGGCAGGGCCCATGCGGCAGTCGTCTAAATCGACAATAAAAAAGCTGTCGTCACGGCACAGTAAGTTGCCTGGGTGGCAGTCGGCGTGTATACGAATGGGCGTGTAGGGGTGTTCTGCAAACAGCTGATCTACTTTTATAAGTAGGTCACTGACCACGCTTTCCCAAGCGGGTCTTAGGCTTTTAGGCACATGCTCGCCTGTGCGTAAACGCTCAAAAGACGCATGCCCATAAGTAGCGACGTTTAATTCTGGACGGTGCTTAAATGGCTTGCTGGAACCTACCGCATGCATGCGCCCTAGTAGTTGCCCTAGGCGATACAGTTGGTCTAAATCACCCGGTTCGGGCGCTTGGCCGCCACGGCGTTCAAACAAGGCAAAGCGAAAATTGTCATGTTTGAATAAACTTTCGCCATTAATTTTCATGGGAGCAATTAAAGGAATCTCTTCTTCTTCCAGCTCAAAAGAGAGTTCGTGCTCTTCAATAATTTGAGCGTCGGTCCAGCGTTCTGGTCGATAAAACTTAGCAATAATAGGCAGCTCGCCTTCAATGCCCACCTGATACACGCGGTTTTCGTAGCTATTTAGTGCCAATACGCGTGCATCACTTATAAAGCCGGCACTTTCTACGGCGTCTAATACTAAATCAGGCGACAGCGTAGCAAACGGATGAACAGACATGGCGAGCTTCCTAATAAGGCGTTATTTATACAGCGTGCTTTGCTGACGCGCGGTATGCAGTTTTTTGTAGCTATCAAGTAAACGTAAGTGTTTGTCTAAACCTTCTAACTTAGTGTTAGTTGGTGTTAAGCCATAAAAACGCACTTCGCCATCAATAGAGCCAACCACCGCTTCGACCACTTCTTCGCCAAACATACGGGTTAGATTAGGAATAAACTCTTCTAAAGTTAAGTCTTCGTTTAAGGTGGCTTCAAGCCCTACTGACAATGCTTGGTAGAACAAGCCACGTTCAACTGTGTTGTCGTTAAACTGCAGAAATTCTTCTGTTAGCTCGTAAGCTTCCATTAAGTCGCCCAGTGCTAAGTAAATTAGTAGCTTGAGTTCTAAAATAGTGAGCTGACCCCAGACAGTGTTTTCGTCAAACTCGACACCTATCAGGGTAATAATATCGGTGTAGTTGTCTTCTTGGCTGTCTTCTAAACGGTCTACCAAGGCTTCTAATTGTTCTTCATCTAAACGATGCAAGTTAAGAATGTCTTCGCGGTAGAGCAGTGCTTTATTGGTGTTGTCTAAAATCAGGTCATCTATTGGGTAAATCTCAGAAAAGCCCGGTACAACGATACGACAAGCGGTAGCGCCAAGTTGATCGTGGACAAGCATGTAAGATTCTTTGCCCATTGTATCGAGCAGACCGTATAGATAATTGGTTTCTTCTTCGGTGGTGCCAGAAAAATCCCATTCACAGAAGTCGTAGTCTGCGTTGCTGCTAAAGAAGCGCCAAGAAACTACACCCCAAGAGTCAATGAAGTGTTCTACATGGTTGTTAGGTTCTGTGACTGCTTCTTCACTAAACGTAGGCTTTGGTATGTCGTTTAGGCCTTCAAAACTGCGACCTTGCATCAGTTCTGTGAGGCTGCGCTCAATGGCTACTTGTGGGTTAGGGTGCGCGCCAAAGCAAGGGAATACACCGCCGGTTTTAGGATTCATTAAGGTAACTGATACCACCGGAAACTGGCCGCCCAAAGAAGCGTCTTTAACTAAGATAGGGAAACCTTGTTCTTCTAATGCGTTAATGCCGGCAACAATGCTTGGGTATCTGTCTAAAATTTCTTGCGGGTAATCGGGTAGGGCGATTTGCTCTTCGATGATGTACTTTTTGATAGCGCGTTCAAAAATTTCAGACAAACACTGTACTTGGGCTTCGGCCAAGGTGTTACCCGCGCTCATGCCGTTACTTAAATATAAGTTTTCTAATAAATTGGACGGAAAGTAAACGGTTTCGCCATCACTATGACGTTTAAACGGCAGAGAACAAATACCGCGTTCGACATTACCCGAGTTGGTATCTATTAAATGGGTACCAAGCAGGTCGTTATTAGGGTTGTAAATGTTAAGGCAGTATTCGTCCAAAATCTCTTTGGGTAACTTGCCTTTGGGGCCGGGCTTAAACCATTTTTCGTTGGGGTAATGAACAAATTCTGCGTTGGCTAATTCTTCACCAAAGTATTGGTCGTTGTAATAGAAGTTATTGTTCATGCGCTCTATGTATTCGCCTAAAGCAGAACACAAAGCCGCTTCTTTGGTGGCACCTTTACCGTTGGTGAAACACATAGGCGAAGACGCTTCACGCAAGTGCAAAGACCAGACGTTAGGTACTATGTTACGCCATGAAGCAATTTCAACTTTAACACCAACATCGGCCAGTATTTTGGTCATGTTGGCGATGGTTTGCTCTAAGGGTAGGTCTTTGCCTTCAATAAAGGTTTCGCTGTTCGGGTCGGGCTTAATAGACAACAAGCCTTGGGTATCGGCATCGATGTTTTCGACCACTTCAATATCAAATATTGGATTTTCTTGAATGGTTTTTTTAACCGTACAGCGGTCGATGGAACGGACTATTCCAAGACGATCCTTCTCAGAAATGGTATCAGGTAGCTCTACCTGTATTTTGAATGTTTGCTTGTAGCGGTTTTCAGGATCAACGATGTTGTTCTGCGACAAGCGAATATCGTCAGTGGGGATATCACGTGCTAAACAGTAGACCTTAACGAAATAGGCAGCACAAAGAGCAGAAGACGCTAAAAAGTAATCAAATGGACCAGGAGCAGACCCGTCGCCTTTATAGCGAATGGGCTGATCTGAAACGACACTGAAGTCGTCGAAGAGGGCTTCTAGGCGTAAGTTATCGAGGTAATTTACTTTAATTTCCATAAGGTGTTTTAACTACTCATTAGTGAATATGGTGGCTGTTTCTGTTGCAAATGCGACATATTATCATTTAATATCGCTGGGTGTTTGGTATTCCTGTAAATAAATGACTCTGTAAGGAAGTTCCATGAATTCGAAGATGCCTTTTGGGCAACCGCAAAGTTGGGTATTAAGTTTGTTGGCAATGGCTGTAATTTCAGTGCCAACATTAGCAGCAGAAAAACAAACGGATAGTAAGTCGAAAACTCTAGACACTCAAGTGGTGTTAGGTGCGGGTAGTAAGGTTAGTATCTTAGAAAACCCCGCCTCTGTGTCTGTAATTAGTAAAGAAGATATTCAAAAAAATCCTGCCATTGGCGTCGCTGACCAGTTAAGAAACTTACCCGGTGTGCAAGTGTACGATGATGGCACCCCCGGCATGATGCGTATTCGAATTCGTGGTGAAGAGTCGCGTCGTGTTTCAATTCAAATAGACGGCCATGCCATAACGGATCATTCCGCCTATGGCGCTCCCATGTTAATAGACCCAAGCATTATTGAGCGCATAGAAGTGGTGCGCGGGCCATCGTCTGTTTTAAGTGGCTCGAATGCCATTGGTGGCGTGGTCAACATTATTACTAAACGTGGTGGTGAAAAAGCCCTAGAGGGCAGCGTAACGGCCACCGGATTTTCCGCAACCAGTGGTTACAGTACTACGGCTAACCTGATGGGTGCCGCCGGTAATGTCGATTGGCGTTTAACTGCAGGTAAGGCACATGAAGGTGACCGCCGCACGCCAGAAGGTCGAATTACACCAACCGATTACGATACCGACCAGCTTTCTATGCATGTTGGTTATACCGCCGACAATCATTATTTCGCCGTAAAAGCGGATCAGTTTCGTTTAGAAGCGAATACTTTGGCGTTCTTCCAAGACCCTACAGAGTATCCAGAGTTTGATGTGAGTTTGCCGCAGCGAGATTTACAGAAAACGGGTCTTTACTATGAAGGTCAAAACCTCAATTCTTTTGTAACAAACTTAGAGGCGAGTATATATTATCAAACAGTTGACCGTTATTTTACAAACCATATAGTTCAACTCAATCCAAAGAACATGGCGAAGAGTTTAGCTGTTGATAGTACTAGCGACGATTTACAAGAAACCTCAGGTTTTAAGTTGCAATCAGATTTAGCATTAACATCATGGGGTAGTACTGTTTGGGGTTTAGAGTATCAATACGACACGATAAAAACTGACAAAACAGCTCTGATGAATGTTGAAATGTATAGCCCAATGGCACCACGAGTTATGGTAAACACCACATCATTTGATGATGCTCAGATAAATACGCTTTCAACATTTTTACAGCAACAGCTAAATCTAAGTGATAAGACAACCTTATTCGTTGGCGGACGTTTCTATACTGTAAAAGCTAAGCAAAACGCATCGGATAAAACAACAAATCAGGTACCTAGCACTCTTCCTTTAACTAAAAAAACTGATGATCGTTTCTTAGGTTCGTTAGGGTTAGTGCATAAGTACACAGATAGTTGGTCGGTTCGCGCAAATGCCTCTCAGGGCTACTCTTACCCAACCCTTCAACAACTGTTTTTAACCACTACAGCAGGTGGTACGGTCGTTGATGGTAATAAAGAGTTAAAATCAGAAAAATCCGATGTGGTTGAATTAGGAACACGTTGGAGTAGTAATCGTTTTATGCTTGATGCTGCAGTGTTTCATATCTGGTCAAAAGACTATATTTTTGAATCATTTGTAAGAGAGCAAGGGTTTCTTACTTATGGCGTCTATGAAAACGTTAATAAAGTTCAAACCGATGGTGCTGAGCTACAAGCTGAATATTACTTAACCAGTACGGATACCGCTTTGTATGTGCATGCTAATGCTACCAGACGCGAGCTTAATTATGGTGACGGTACACGCACAACTGAAAGCGGTACACCACGTTTTTCTGGACGTTTCGGTGTGCGACATGGCTGGTTGTATAGCCCTGTCACCGATGCTGAGTTAGATATCTTTGTGCGTGGTGAAACCAAAGCCAGCTATCATAATTTGGATCCTACTTATCAAGAAGCCACTTCTACACCCGGCAAAACAGCCGCAAGCTATGGCACATTAAATGCTCAGTTTGCTGTTAAGCACGACACTTATTTAGACGTAAACCTAAGTCTAAATAATATCTTAGATAAAACTTACCATCCTTATGGTGAATTGATGGGTGCAGGTCGTAGCGCTGTTCTTTCTACTACTTTCCGTTTCTAAGCAAAAACTCCTTGTTCACTTGAGTGAATAAAGGGGTTTCATTTGACGGGCTTAGTCTCAATGCTCTATTGTTCGCCCAATTATTTATTTAGATGAATAGGTTTTTTTATGTCTACAAGTTTTGAAGCGCAGGGTGCTATTCACAGCATCGACCAAACCCGTGAATACGGCCAAAATGGTTTTACCAAACGTGAGTTTGTTATCAAACTAACCGGTGAAGGCGAAAAGGCAGAATACCCAAATTATATCGCGCTGGAGTTTTTAAAAGACAAATGCGCTTTGTTAGATACTTACAAACAAGGCGATGAAGTAAAAGTAACATTCAACTTATCTGGCCGCTTATGGAGTGCACCGGGTAAACCAGAAAAATGCTTTACTAGCTTACAAGCTTGGCGCATAGAAAGTGCGACTGAAGGCGGTGGCAACGATGGTTACAACCAACCAATGCCAAACTACGACGAATCCAGCTTTAGCAGCGGCGGCTCATTCGATGATGACGTACCGTTTTGACGGATACCTAAGATAGTTATTGTAAAGTATTACTCTCAAGCCTCTGTTTCAGAGGCTTTATGGTTTTTCGTAGGGGCGGTTTGTAACCGCCCGTGGCGTTGGAAAAGCCTTTTTCTGCTGGCAGCTAGCGCAACGCTTAGTCGTGGCTATGCCGCTGTGCGGGGCTTTGCCCCTGCGCCCCATACGCGGGAAACTTATTCCCGCACCCAAGCTTTCGCGCTGTAGAACAGGTATTTCCTTATTCAATATTTTGCTAGCGGGCACGCGTATATGGTACTTCCTGTACCGATACGCTTGCACGGATTCATCCGTGCTTCCCTATCAAAATATTTCATTGCGGCCTGTTCTAAGGCGCGGTTGTTCAGGCTAAAACTCTACGCTTTATACGTTGTGATTATATCCGAGCGGCTGACGGGCGGTTACAAACCGCCCCTATAAAATACCATACGGCCATCACAGCAACGGGGTCGAAAATCGTAATGTCATCATAGAAACTTCAGTCGTCGATATGGTGGCAGTTCTATCTTGTGTTTGAACAGAGTATCTACGCGAGAAGAGCTGTCCTAGTATCGATGCCAGTCTAAGTGTTATTCATCACTGCATGGCGAGGTGGTGTCGTTAGCAGCACTGCTGGGCTCACCGATACAGAGAGGGTCTACAGACTCGGGTTCATTCACTGCTTCTTTCTCTTTCTCAGCTTCTTTTTCTATCACTTCTTCCTGTACAGCCTTTGGTGCTTTTTCTACACCAACATGGTGGGTAGCAAAGCCAGTTTGCACTACTTGGTTATAAGCGATACCCAGCACACGACCATTAAAGGGTGCAAGGATTGTACTGCCGGTATTACTTATGGGGTCGATCACCGAGCCGAGTACTTGCCCTTTGCGTACTTTGTCGCCTAATTTAACGGTCGACATAAGAATGCCGCCCTGATTTGCGCGTACCCAGCTGGATTGATAAAACACGGGTTGTGGCGCACTCCAAAAGCGTTTGCTCTTTTGCATGCCAAGATTTTCTAGCAGGGTTTCAATGGATTGTACGCCTGCGTCTACTGCACTTTCATCGAGCTGATGCGGGCCACCGGCTTCCATAGTCACGGCAGGAATGCCTATGTCATTAGCGGCGCGGCGTAATGTGCCTTTAGCGCCCACTCCATGCAGTACCGTGATGCCACCAAAGTGACGACTGAAGTCAAAAACAAGTTCATCTTTAAGGTTGCCGCGAATTTGTGGCAAGTTGCTGCGCTGTAAAGAGCCGGTGTGTAAGTCCACCAAATAATGACACTGGCGGATTACATCGTTAAATAGTGAATAGCCGATACGGTCAGCGGCACTGCCATCGGAGCTGCCAGGAAAGTGGCGATTAAGGTCACGGCGGTCGGCTAAATAACGGCTGCCGCGGCGAAAGCCATCAAGGTTAACGATGGGAATGCCAATGACGGTACCGTTCATGGTGGTGGGATCAAGCTGATACATTAACCGACGTACCATTTCGATACCGTTCAGTTCATCGCCATGAATGGCGGCAGTTAAACAAATTGTTGGGCCAGCTTGTTTGCCATGCACAACCAACACCGGTACTGGGGTTTCAATGCTAAGAAATGACTGCACTGGTTTCCAATAAAGCGTGCCAAATTTACTAATGGGAACTTCGGAGCCGAGTAGCTGTAAGCTTCCTCGTTGCTCATTTTTCGGTTCGACTAGCAGTTCGGTTAGCGGTAGCGGAATGTCGTCAGCGATGCTGGTGTTAAGACTGGTGCTGGATTCGTCTGTGGTCGATTTGTTCAGCGCTTCAGAGCTTAAAATGATGTTATCTTCATCAGCCAATTCAGTGGCGTTTAATGGAGTAAGCAGGGTGCTAAAGGCAGTGCTGCAAATGATGAGTCGGCACATGAAATTAATAGAACGATGCATAGAAAATAGCTCGGTAGTAAATAAGTGTATTAGTTGTTCGATGCCAGTGACAGACTAGGGTTCCTTAAAAACCCGCTTTTCTCTTGTACGTATTGTGGCACAGCTTGTGGAGTATTTAGTATTACTCTTGGTGTTAGTATCAAAAAAAGATGGGTTGGTACAAGGTTAAGGGGTAGGTTCTAAAAAACCTAAAGATAGTCGTTACTAATTTGCTATGATACGGCTGTTAATATCCATACGTAGAGACGCTGTTGCCCTACAAAGAACGCCTTTGTAAGCGCCCGTTGGCAAGCATCAGTGGTAAACCTACGTTTAATATTGTAAAGAATACGAGGAATACATGGATACAGCCGTTAAAATTATGATGGTAGTGGTGCTTTCAATAGTCACTGTTTGGTGGCTGCACGGACAAGGCATTATTTCTTTTTAAGACTTAAGCGGCTGCTTGCCGCTTTTGTTTATCTGACCTTCAGCCTTTCCAAAACAGGTTATAAACTAATCTTTCTTTGCCAGCCTTTGATAGCAATGCTTTGCTTGGTGATTTCTAAGTCTTCTGGTTGTAAAACACCTTCGCCAAAATTATAAGTAGGCTGAGTTTTTCCTAAGCTGGTTTGTATATCCCATTCTTGGCTGCCGGCCATTATTGCTTCGTTCTTCTGCTGATAGTCTAGCCATTGCATGGGGCTGTATTTTTCTTTGATAAGTTCTGTGGTTTTTTCTGGGCTGATTAAAAATGCAGAAGCGTTATTACCACCAAAACCTTTGGCATTAATAAAAGCCAGAGGTTTTTCTTGGCCACCAAATTCTTTGTGTTGTAACAAAAAGTTTAAGTGCTTCTGCTGTACGTCATCGGCAATAGCGTCTGCACTGGTAATGCCCGGAATAATGCCGTAAGCCCAGCTGCCCAGCGTTGTTATTATTTGATCACCAGCGGCACTGCCAATAGAGTGACCAAGGTAGGACTTTACTGCGGTGATATCCCAACGGTTGATATTAAAAGTTTCTGCTATTGTGCTAAATATCTCTGATTCAGTGGTGCGGTTTGACGGTGTACTGGAGCCGTGGGCATGCACGTAAGAGCCATTTTGAACAGCTTCTGCACCCAGCCAGCGTTCGGCTGCGGCCACGGCTTTAGCCAAGGTTAAATAGTTGCCAATACCTGGATTGGAAATAGACTTCTTGAAACCATCGGCATTAACAAACACCTCACCGACGCTGCCGTGAATACTTAGGCCTAATTGCATAGCCAGTTCGTCATCGGTCAGCATTATAAACTGAGCAGATTCGGCAATGGTAAAGCCGCAGTTTTCTGCAAAAGGTCGGCTAGCACGGCGAAAGTTTGGTTGTTGGTCTGCGCTTAATCCGTCCAGTTTTCTTAGATTACTTTCATTAGCTAAAGCGGTCATATTGTTATAGCCGTCAATAACCTCTGCTAATAAGGGTGCTTCGCTGGTACCAACAAACGCCACCCGTGCGCGATCTGTTTGAATGTCGCTGATGGCTAACTTCAAGTTGTATAAAAAGCTGGCGCAAGCGCCGCTAGCACTGCCAGTATGACCAACACTGCCCAGTACATACGCATTAATAAAATCTGCGCTCATTTGGCTTAAGCCCAACGCACATTGCTTGGCACTTCCGCGTTTTCCTAAATACGGAGCTTGTAACATGCCACCATGGCCAAAGCTGTCTAGTTGCGCCATGGCCGAGCCTGCATAGACTGAAACCTGATCGGGTTGCACTGCGTTTTTTACTTTACGCCAAGATTCGCCCAGCTGTCCGAGCGCATCACTGATGCCGTAAATAGCCATTTGTAAGCCGCGGGGGTGGTGTAATGATTTATAGGTGTTGGCGGGATCAAATCCCTTAGGTAGTTGCCCCGCGCTTTGTACGGCTAGGCGCTTGTGCTCTAAACGCCAACATTGGTTACCGCTTGCATCGGTAAAGGGCTGATGGAAGTTTACGGCGTTTGCGTCCCATGAAATATTATCCCAGCCGCGTATTAGGCTGCCGTTGATTATGTCTGCTTGCCAGGCGGCCTCTATACGGGTTTTTTGCGGTAAACCCATAAGCTGTGCTAATGAATTAAGCGTACTTAACTGTTCTTGTTGGTTTAAATTTTCTATTACCAAACGTTTAAACGCCTGGTGGCCAGAGCTGCGACCAGCGCTATTAATGCCACCAAAGGCGGTGATTACTGCTAATTTTTTCATGGTATAAATAATGCCTTTTAAGTTGCCTAAGAGTGGGCAGCCTTTAATAACTAGCAGTTTACAGCGAATTCAGACTATTAATTAAAACGATATGGTCATAAAGTATTACAAATAAGACAAATCGTTTAAGACGAAAGGTTAACCTATGCAGCATGTTTCTTTATTGGCTTTTGACCAAATGCTCAGTTCCAGTGTGTCTATTCCTTTAGAAATGCTAGAGGTTGCCCGTGCGCGCTTGCAGTTAAACAAGGATATGCGCGCTGGCTTTAAGGTCGATGTTGTTGCTCAAGAAATTATACCGTTATATATGTTAGGTGGGTTTCAAATACGACCTTCGCAAACGTTCGAAAATGTTACTAAAACAGATTTGATTGTAGTGCCAGCGTTGTGGCGTAATCCAAAACCTTTGTTGAAGAAGCAAGCCCAAGCAATAGACTGGCTGGCGGATCAGTATCATCAGGGTGCGAGCATTATCGCCATTGGTACGGGTGTTTGTTTACTGGCAGAAAGTGGCATTTTAGACGGTAAACCAGCGACTACTCACTGGCACTATTTAGAGCAGTTTGCTAAAGATTATCCGCGGGTAAAGCTGCAACATAAATACTTATTAACCCAAGCAGGGCGTATTTATTGTGCGGCCAGTGTGAATTCTGGTGCTGATTTAATGGTGCATTTTATTGGTCTGCACTATGGCATGGACTTAGCCTTAAAGGTGGAGCAGCAGTTTTCACCAGAAGTGCGCACGCCTTTTGAAAAGAAGGTTTTTTATGCGCAGCAGTCTGAACAACACCCCGATGAAGCCATAAGTTTGGTGCAGGCATGGTTGCAACAAAATATCACTCAACAAGCCAGCCTTGCCCAGTTAGCGGCTTTAGTAGACTTAAGTCCACGTCAATTAAACCGCCGCTTTCAAGCAGTCGTAGGACAAACCCCAAGCCAGTATTTGCAGAAGGCTCGCTGTGCTCTGGCCAGTGATTTACTAAAAAACACCAACTTAAGTATCACTGAAGTAGCCGCTACCGTCGGTTACAATAATGCTGGCTACTTTACTAAGCTATTTAATCGTTACGCAGGTCAGACGCCTTCAGACTATCGACACAAAGTAAGAGCAAAACTTTTCGTTAATTGAATTCCTCTCTTTTATATTTAACATTTGTTGTTATGCTTTAACTCTTAATAATTTATGAGGACACCCGACAATGACCGTAAGCCCCTTAATGGCAAAAGCACAATCAGGACTCTATGAAGAGCCAGGCAGTAGCGCACATTATTTAGAATGTCACTGGCCTAAGGCCTTACCTTTAGAAAAATTAAAGGAAGGTTTGTCTGAGGCTTTAAAGCCTCTTGAAGGTGCTCATGTTGCAGTGGGTTTTGGGATTGATGCTTGGGCGCGTATGCAGCCGGATTATATTCCTGAAGAGCTGGTTTCTTTTCCGCTACTGGAGGGGAATAACGGTTATGAAATGCCTTCTACTCAAAGTGATCTTTGGTTTTGGATTCATGGTGAAGACCGTGGTGATGTAATGGATGGCGTATTACAAATACAGCAAGCAATACGTGGCATGCTAACCATAAAATTAGATCTTAGTGGTTTTAAAAACCGCGAAGCGCGCGATTTAACCGGTTTTGTCGATGGTACCGAGAACGATAAAGGGGATGAACGTGGCGAAACAGCACAGATCCCTGAAGGTGAATTAGGCGCTGGTGGTTCTTATGTGTTAACGCAGAAATGGAAGCATAACCTCGCTGCTTTTAATGAACTTAGTATTAGCGAGCAAGAAAAAGTATTTGGTCGTACTAAACAAGACGATGTTGAGTTGCCTGAAGACCTTATGCCTGAAAACTCTCATGTAAGCCGTACTGATGTACAGTTAAACGGTGTCGATCAGAAAATATACCGTCGTAGCACGCCTTATGGTGGCGCTAAAGATCATGGTTTGTATTTCTTAGCATTTTCCTGCAGCTTAAGTCGTATTCATGTTCAGCTTGAGCGTATGTTAGGTAACACCGGTGATGGTTTGAGTGATTCGCTAATGGACTTTAGCCAAGCTGAAACAGGTGCTTACTGGTTTATGCCGGCTCAAAAAGATTTAGAGCAGCTATTAGAAAGCTAACCCTTAAAAGAGGACAGCCTTATGTTAACCAAAGACAATACTGGTTTAATTGTGATTGATATTCAGGGCAAACTGTCTGAACTTGTGCATGAAAGCAGTGCGATTTTTAAACAAGTAAAAACGTTGATTAGAGGCGTAACCCTACTGGGGCTTCCTATTATCTGCCTGGAGCAGCTGCCTGATAAATTGGGAAGAACTCGACCTGAAATTGCCGAGCTACTGACCAAGCCAGCGTTTGAAAAAAGTACTTTCAGCGGCTGGCGTACCGATGCCATAGCGCAGAAGATAAAAGATGCTGGTTGTGAGCACTGGTTAGTAGTGGGTATTGAAGCTCATGTTTGTGTTTATCAAACTGTGGCTGATTTACTAGCCAATGGTTTTATGGTACAGCTGGTAACCGATGCCGTAAGTTCACGGGTGTTGGCAAATAAAGAATTGGCTATCAATAAAATGGCCAGTTTAGGGGCGGGCTTGACCTCTGTAGAAATGGCTTTGTTTGAACTGCAAGAAATAGCCGAAGGCGAAGAATTCAGACAGCTTATTCAAATCATTAAGTAAAATTCAAATTAAAGTAAGCAAAAAATAGACAATGAGTTCTGATGGGCGCTGCAATTTGTTACAGAAAGACAGCTAAACAAATGCGATAATAGCGCCTATGAATTCAATTAAAATATCCCCTTGGTCGGGACGCTTTTTAATCTTAGCCGGCATTCTATTGTCGGCTTTTAATTTGCGGACTGCAGTTACTTCATTAACCCCAATTTTAGATACCTTAGGTACACATTTTGGCTTTGGTCCTGCCATGATGGGTGTATTCGGTATGGTGCCAACGGCTTCGTTTGCACTCTTTGGAGTGTTCACTCCAGTCATATCTAGGCGCTTAGGTTTAATTCCAACGGCTTTACTGTCGATGTTATTGGCAGCCTTAGGTTTGCTGTTGCGTGCTTATGCAGCAGAGACTTGGCATTTACTTGCTGCTTCGGCCATTGCCTTAGCCGGTATGGGTATTGGTAACGTCGTGCTGCCACCTTTGGTTAAGCGTTACTTTCCGCTGCGTATTGGTGCTATGAGTATGTCTTATATCACCATGCTGCAAATGGGTACGGTATTACCGGCGTTAGCGGCTGTGCCGTTAACTGCTCAGTTTGGTTGGCCGACGGCTTTAGGTGTCTGGTCTTTAACCGCTGCCCTGGCGGCGGCTATTTGGATAGGTGTATTACTGCAAAAGAATGATATTCCGAAGGTTAAGTCGAGTAATAAAAACACCGAACCGGCACCTAAGCTGCAAGTCTGGCGTTCGTCTTTGGCTTGGGGGTTGATGCTGATGTTCGGTATGACATCGTTAATCAGTTACGCCGTCTTTACTTGGCTGCCTTTGTTTATGATTGAATCAGGCGCTAGCCCAGAGTACGCAGGGGTGCTGTTAGGCATATTCGCTGGTCTTGGTTTGTTTAGTGGTATGTTTATGCCTTGGGCGGCTGAGCGTATGCCTAACCCATATGCGTTGGTGCTGGCCTGTGTGTTGGCTTATGCAGTAGCCATTCCGGCGTTGTTAATTGCACCTATGTCTTACCCTGTGCTGTGGGTGGTTATATTAGGTCTTGGACCTTCTACTTTTCCGTTGGCGTTAACGCTTATTAATTTACGCACTAAAACAGCGACTGGTTCAACGGCGTTATCTGGCTTCGCTCAAGGAACGGGCTATTTATTAAGTTGTGCTGGGCCGTTTTTGTTTGGCGTCCTCAGAGCCGTCAGTGACGGTTGGTACTTACCTTTTCTGTTCTTATCAGTATGTGTAGTCGTAATGGCGATAGGAGCTTGGTTTGTGTGTAAACCACAGTATTTAGAAGATAACCCTAGGGTTTTTAAAGCTTAGAAATTAAGGCAGGTTTACCCTGAAGTTAACGGCGTTAACGACAGGGTAAGTAACAGATTAATAAGTGGTAACTTAGTCTGCTTTAATCATATGGATATCGCGCTGCGGAAAGGGAATAGAGATACCTTCAGCATCAAATGCTTTTTTTACGCGTTCTTGCATATCCCAATTAAACGGCCATAAGTCAGCAGATTTGGTCCAAGCACGTACCGTCAAATTCACTGAGCTTTCACCTAAGCTGCCTACTACCACTAGTGGAGCAGGTTCTTTCAGGGCGCGCTCATCTTCTTCAATTAAACGTCTAACCACTGCTTTAGCTTTGTCTATGTCGTCTTTGTAGCCAATACCAAAGGACATATCACAACGACGCGTGGGGTAAGCGCTCAAGTTGGTTAAACTGGAATTAGATAAGTCACCATTAGGGATAACAATACGACGGTTGTCGAAGGTGTTTACAATGGTGTAAAGAATAGAGATTTCAGCCACAGAGCCTAAGTAACCTTGGGCATCAATGGTGTCGCCTACTTTGAAGGGTTTAAACAGTAGAATTAATACCCCACCGGCAAAGTTACCTAAACTGCCTTGCAGTGCTAAGCCTACAGCTAAACCAGCAGCACCAATAATGGCAATAAAGGAGGTAGTGGCTATGCCGATCATAGATGCCACAGAAATAAGCAGAAGAACTTTTAAAATAGCACTGATCAGGCCACATAAAAACTTGTTTAAGGTCGGATCTTTCTTGCTTAACTTTGAATCAAGTACTTTTACGAAACGATTGATTAGCCACAAGCCTATTAATAGGGTGGTTATCGCCAACAATAGCTTTGGTGCATAGGCTATAGCCAATGTAGTGGCTTGGCTAATATATTCAGTCGTGAGCCCGTTGGCGATCAGTAGTTCTTCCATTGGTGGTTCCTTCTTTTTCTATTGGGTAGTTTTAGCCGTCAGTATAACCCACGGCTACAACTTTTTTAGGTATTTAAAAGTAAGCTATTTGAACACTATGTTGAATACATCTTGGTATTTTTTAGCAAAATGTACTGTCATGCCTGCAGATATATGCTCAGGCAGTTCTTCATAATCACGGCGGTTAGCTTCGGGTAAGATCACTTCCATTATTTTAGAGCGTCTTGCCGCAATTACCTTTTCACGAATACCACCTACCGCTAATACTTGTCCTGTTAGGGTCAGTTCACCGGTCATGGCTAATGGTCTGTTAATGCTTTTGTTGAGCATTAAAGACACCAGTGCCGTTGTCATGGTGACACCTGCGCTAGGGCCGTCTTTAGGTGTAGCACCTTCGGGTACGTGTAAGTGCAGAAAGCGCTTATCGAAAAACTCGGGGTTACCACCAAACTGTTTGGCGTGAGCGGCAGTGTAACTGTAGGCAATTTCTGCTGACTCTTTCATTACGTCACCAAGCTTACCGGTGAGCTTAAAACCACGAGTTTGGTGATGCACAGAAGCCGCTTCTATGGGTAGAGTGGTTCCGCCCATGGCAGTCCATGCAAGGCCGGTAACGACGCCGACACCAGACAGTAGCTGTTCTTGACGGAAGTGCGGTGCACCTAAGTATTCGTTAAGGTCTTTCTGAGTGACACTGAGTTTAAGATCAGGCTCTTCTAAAAGCTTAACCACACATTTGCGCGCAATTTGCTGTAAGTGTTTGTCGAGACCACGCACACCGGATTCGCGGGCATAGCCTTCTACAATGCTTTTTAGAGTAGCATCGGAAATCCTAACCTGAGATTTCTTCAGGCCATGACGTTCTAATACGCGTGGCCATAAATGGTTTTTAGCAATGGCAACTTTTTCATCGGTAATGTAACCAGACAAACGAATGGTATCCATGCGGTCTAGTAAAGGCGCAGGAATGCTGTCTAGTTGGTTGGCCGTACAAATAAACAATACTTTGCTTAGGTCTACGCGTAAGTCTAAGTAATGGTCTAAAAATTCTTTATTTTGTTCAGGATCCAATACTTCTAATAAAGCCGATGCAGGGTCACCCTGATAAGAAGCTCCTAGCTTGTCTATTTCATCAAGCATAATCACTGGGTTGGATACTTCTACATCTTTCAAGGCTTGAATAAGCTTGCCCGGTAATGCGCCAATATAAGTACGACGGTGGCCCTTGATTTCAGCCTCGTCACGCATGCCACCCACACTGAAACGGTAAAATTTACGTCCAAGGGCATCAGCAACAGAACGACCAATAGAGGTTTTACCAACACCCGGCGGGCCGACCAATAACATAATAGAACCAGAGATTTCTTGCTTATAAGTACCGACCGCTAAGAACTCTAAAATACGTGTTTTAACATCTTCTAAGCCTGAGTGGTGACGGTCTAATGTTTTTCTGGCCAGCTTTAAGTCGAATGAGTCTTCTGAGTAAACACCCCAAGGAATGCTGGTGGCCCAGTCAAGATAGTTACGGGTAACGCTAAATTCTGGCGAACCGGTTTCTAATAATTGCAGTTTATGCAGTTCTTCATCAATACGCTTTTGCGCCGCTTCAGGCACGACTTTACCTTCTAAGCGTTTTTGAAATTCTTCGCTTTCGCTGGTTTTGTCGTCTTTAGAAATACCGAGTTCTTTTTGAATGGCTTTTAGCTGCTGGCGTAAGAAAAACTCGCGCTGGTGCTGGTCTATGCTGCTATCCACAGAGGCATTAATTTCTACGTGTAAACGCGCCACTTCCAGTTCTTTTTTAAGCAAAATTAAGGTTTTTTCCATACGTCTTTGCAGAGGAATGGTTTCTAATATGCTTTGCAGTGCAGTACCTTCAGCAGTAGTAATGGCAGCTGAAAAGTCGGTCAAAGGTGAAGGGTCGTTAGGACTAAAGCGATTTAAATAGTGCTTTAATTCTTCAGAATATAAAGGGTTGATCTGCACCAGTTCTTTAATGGCATTAATAATAGCCAAAGCATAAGCTTTTATTTCATCGGTGCTGCGGTTGTTGTGTTTAGGGTATTTAACCTGTGCTAAAAAAGGTGTTTCTTCGTCTATCCAATCGACTATTTTAAAACGACGAATACCCTGAGCAATAAACATAACTCGACCGTCTTCGATCTGTAGGTTATGAATACGCACCACACAGCCAATATTAGGAATACGGCTGGTGGTTGGCACTTCTTTGGAGTTTTTATCGTTAACAAAAGATAAACCAAGTAATTTGTGCTCGGACTCCATTACTTCTTCTAAAGTGTCACCCCAAAGCTCTTCATCTACTATTACTGGTTGAACTTGAGCGGGAAAAAAAGGGCGACCATTAACTGGTAAAACAAAGAGTTGATCAGGTAAAAACTCATCGGCAAGGGCGATTGCTTTCCTGCCTTCTTCATGACTAATGTATTCTTGCTCAGACATAATTTACCCATATAAAACGCTATCTATAACTCTCTATATGGGGGCATATGGCGGTCAATTTCAAGGTGTAGGGCAGTTTAATATGAAGATATCTATAATAGTTGCTCTAATTCTTCTGCAGTAAGCTCTCTGAACTCGCCTTCCTTAATATTAAGTTGTTCTAGTGTTAAACCACCAATGCGCTCACGCTGAAGTTTTACGACGGCATTACCAAGCGCGCCAAACATGCGCTTTACTTGGTGGTAGCGGCCTTCATAAATGGTTAGTAAGACTTCTTGGTCGTTAATGCGTTCAAGCTCTGCTGGTAAAGTGGGCTCTAGATCGTCTTCTAACTCAACGCCTTGTTTAAAGAGCTCTTCTGCGTCTGCGCGTAAGTCTTCAGCCAGCCAGGCACGATAAGTTTTGGCTATTTTTCTACGCGGAGAGGTTAGCTGGTGCGACCATTGGCCATCGTCGGTTATAAACAATAGGCCAGAGGTGTCTATGTCTAAACGCCCCACGGTATGCAGCTTTTGTTTTTTAGTGATGCCGCTAAGTAAATCAAATACTAAGGGGTTTAAGCTGTCACGGTTGGCGCAAATATAACCTTGAGGTTTATTTAATACTAAATAGCGCAAGCCAGTGTTTAGGCTGATTTTTTCATCGTCTAAGGTAATAATATCTTCTTCGGTTACTTGCAGTGAAGCGGTTCTGGGTCTTTCACCATTCACTAAAACACGTTTTTGCTTCACTGCTTTGGCGGCTAGTGAGCGGGTAAGTTCGGTACTGTCTGCTATAAATTTATCTAAACGCATGGGCATCTTATTCTATTGTGGGCTATGAAACGGTGTAGGGTTCTGTACGTGTAGGGTCTAATTGATGGTCTAGCTCTGGCATACGTTCAGCACGCAGCGCTACCCATTCACTGACGTTTTTTTGCCATTCTTCATCAGTACGAATTAACGGTGCTGCAAGTAATTTCGCCTCTGTACCCTTATAGGAAAACACCAGTAGTTCTCTTACTTTATATGCCTTGAGTTTCATCAAATATTCTCTTGGATAGAATTGTATACACTATGCTATGGTTTATATTGTACCTGAGTAAGGAATTTTCGGAGAGGCTTTATGTTTAAACTAGATCCACGTTTAGAAGCAGATACTATTTTCATTGGACGCTTACCTTTAAGCCAAGTGTTATTAATGAACGATAGCCGTTATATATGGCTGATTTTAGTACCTGCCCGTATTGATACCTATGAGATATATCACTTATCAGAACAAGATCGTATTCAGCTGGGCAAAGAGTCTAGTTGGACACAAGAAAAACTCGCCGACCGCTACGCACCAGATTCCATGAACGTGGCCTCGTTAGGTAACCTAGTTCCGCAGTTACATATGCACCATGTTTTACGTTTTAAAAGTGATCCTGCTTGGCCCGGCCCTGTGTGGGGTCATAGCCCTGCGGTACCTTATGAATCTGAGCTACTAGAAAAGCGCGTACACGAAATTAAATCTTTGTTAGGCACCAGTTTTGTAGCTGATATGACCGGCGAAGATGACGAAGAAAACTATATTGATAAATACGATTCTTGGTAACGCTTACAGGAATAAAGAGGAGTAATTTGTGATTGTTATTCGTCGATATATGCATAACCCTTTGGCTAATTTTAATTACCTATTGGGTTGTGAACAAAGCCGTCAGGCAATTGTGATTGATCCATTTGATGCCAAGTTGATGCTAAAAACAGCGGCCGAGCATCAGTTGGATATTAAAATGATTATTAATACCCACGAGCATTTTGATCATGTAATGGGTAATGCTGCCATTCAAGAGGCAACCGGTGCCGAGGTCTGGGCGAAAGGCGGGGCCAATGTACCTAAGCAAACTCATAACATTGAAGCCGGAGATGTGATAACCCTTGGTACTATTCGTTTGCAAGCGTTGCATACGCCTGGGCATACGTCGGCGCATGTGTGCTTGTTGTCGGATGGTGCGCCTACTATGTTGTTTTCTGGTGATACCTTGTTTAACGCCAGTGCCGGTAACTGTAAAAACGGTGGTAACGTTGATGACCTCTACGAAACTTTTGTTGAACAACTGCTACCATTGCCTGACGAAACGTTGCTGTACCCCGGCCATGATTATATGAAAACCAATCTACAGTTTGCTTTAGATCGAGAACCAAATAATCAAATGGCAGCCTATTGGGTAGACCAAGTACAGGCCATTAACCCCGAAAACATGCCAGTAATGACGCTTGGTCAAGAGCGCCAGTACAATCCGTTCCTGCGCTTACAAGAACAAAATATTAGAGCCCGCTTAAAAGAACAGTTCCCAAAAATGGAAGACACTGACCGAGCTGTGTTTAAAGCGTTAAGACAGCTTAGAGATAATTGGTAGTTTTTCAGCTTTTCTATTGTTAGCCGCTCTGGCTAATCGGATAAAGCCTGCCTGACTCGTTGTTGCAGTTCAGGTACGGCTTCTTCTTCAAACCAAGGGTTTTTCTTTAGCCAACTTTGATTGCGTGGAGAAGGGTGGGGTAGCGCAAACATACCTTCCGGAAAGTCGCGCCAGTGCATAACTCTGTCTGTTAGGGTTTTATGCTGATCTTTCAAATAATAGTTCTGTGCGTACTGACCAATCAATAAGGTTAATTTTATATTAGGCAGTAATTCTAATAGCTTATTGTGCCATTGAGGCGCACATTCAGGGCGGGGGGGTAAGTCACCGCTTTTGCCACGACCTGGATAACAAAATCCCATCGACATAATGGCAACTTTGTTTTCATCGTAAAAGTCAGTGTCAGCTAGGTTAAGCCATTCACGCAGGCGTACACCGCTTGGATCATTCCATGGTTTGCCTGTTTTATGCACTTTTAAGCCGGGTGCTTGTCCAATAATTATAATGCGTGCAGACGCACCAATTTGTACAACCGGTCTGGGGCCTAAAGGCAGCTGTGCAGCGCAAATGTTGCAAGCACGAACTTGCTTTAGCAAAGAGGTCAGTGCGATATCAGTCATAGCATTCAGTATAAGGTAACTTCTCATTTAGGCTAAGAGGTTATTTTAAGTTATACCGTTCGCCTTTCTTCTTCTTCAGCAAGTCCTTACAACACTCGCTGACCTACAGACCGTTTAAGCAAGTAATGGGCAATATCGTCTGTTACTAAACTAGCTTTGGCAATAGGGTGACTTACAACAAGGTTGCTTAAAAACCCAAAGCTAACCAGAGGTTTTAAATTATGAAAACGACAAGAAATACCTCAAAAAATAGCACAATACTGTTAAGTTCATTGTTTTTAGCACTATCGGGCTCAATGCTCTCTTCAACCGCGTTGGCAGAATCCAGTGGTCTAAATGTTGGTATCGATGTTGGCCGAGTAGAGGCTAAGAAGTTTTGTAATAACATTACAAAATGCGATAACGCAGATAATACTGCTAAGGCACATGTAGGCTTTCAATTTAATCCTAATATTGGTGTTGAAGTGGGTTATGTAAGTTTTGGGACTATCTTTAAAAATAATGACAGTGCCGCCGCGGCTGCTCAAAAAGCCTCTGCTTTTACTGCCAGTGCCATAGGTACTATTAATGTTACTGATATGGTGGGTATTTATGGTCGTGCCGGTGCTGCCCGTTACGATACAAAAAATTCAGGCCTAGTTTCAGGCGTGATTGTTAAAGATGAAAACGGTGTGTCGCCATTCTTTGGTGCGGGCGTAAAGTTTAATCTGACCGACAATGTTGCCCTACGTGGTGAATATCAGTTATATACGGATATCTCTAAAATAGATGGCAAGAAAGACGATCTTCAAGCTCTATACGCGGGTGTTGTCTTTAGTTTCTAAAGCCAAATTTATTCGTTTGATATGAATTGGTTTGATACGTTGAACTAACCGTTTGCCATGTTGTTGGTAGCTAATTCCGATAAACAATATGAGTATGCTACGGTTAGTTTCTCGTATTAGTCGATAGCAGTCAGTTTCAGCTATCTTTTCTTTAAGGCTCTGGCTTTATTCGGTATACTTCAGCACTTTCATTTTATCCATTTCTTAGACTAATTTTGTAGGACCTTAACGATGCGCACACACTATTGTGGTGATATCAACGAAACACTGATTGACGAAAACGTAACATTTTGTGGCTGGGTACACCGTCGCCGCGACCATGGTGGTGTAATATTTCTTGATGTGCGTGACCGTGAAGGTCTCGTTCAGGTGGTATTCGACCCTGATACAGTAGACGCTTTTAACGCAGCAGATAGCGTGCGTTCTGAATACGTGGTGAGTATTTCTGGTTTAGTACGTGCACGCCCCGATGGCACCGTTAACGCTAATATGAAAACTGGCCAAATAGAAGTATTGGCTAAAGACATTACTATTCTAAATAAAGCAGCAACACCGCCTTTCCCATTAGACGGTTATACCGATGTCGGTGAAGACGTTCGTTTAAAATACCGCTTTATGGATTTACGTCGTCCTGAAATGCAAAGTAAGTTACGTTTCCGTTCTAAAGTAACTTCGCACGTGCGTCGTTATTTAGAAGAAAATGGTTTTTGGGATTTCGAAACACCTTTGTTAACTCGTGCTACCCCAGAAGGTGCGCGTGACTATTTAGTACCAAGCCGTACACACGAAGGTTCTTTCTTTGCGTTGCCACAGTCACCACAGTTGTTTAAACAGTTGCTAATGGTGTCTGGTTTTGACCGTTATTACCAAATTGCTAAGTGCTTCCGTGATGAAGACTTGCGTGCCGACCGTCAGCCTGAGTTTACTCAGATTGATATCGAAGCTTCTTTTGTGAATGAAGAAGACATTATGGGCGTAGCCCAAGGCATGATAAAAGAAGTATTCCAAAAAGAACTGGGCGTAGATTTAGGCAGCTTCCCGCATATGACCTATGCCGATGCCATGAACAAGTATGGTTCTGATAAACCCGATATGCGTATTCCCATGGAAATTGTCGATGTTGCTGAATTCTTACAAGACATTGAATTTAAAGTGTTTGCAGGCCCCGCAAAAGACCCTAAAGGTCGTGTTGCTGCACTAAAAGTACCTAACGGTGCCGTGCTAAGCCGTAAGCAGATAGACGACTACACCAAGTACGTCAGCATTTATGGCGCTAAAGGTCTGGCTTGGATTAAAGTCAACGAAATTGAAAAAGGCGTTGAAGGTTTACAGTCACCGATCATTAAGTTTATTGGCGATGACAATACCATGAAGATCATGGATAAATTAGACGCTAAAAACGGTGATTTGATTTTCTTTGGTGCCGATAAAGCCACCATCGTTTGTGATGCATTGGGTGCGCTACGTTGTAAAGTAGCCGCAGACCTAGATATGTACACCAGCGAATGGGCAGCATTATGGGTGGTAGACTTCCCAATGTTTGAAGAAAACGAAGACGGTTCCTTCACTGCCTTACATCATCCGTTCACTGCACCAAAATGCAGTGCAGAAGAGTTGCAAGCAGACCCGGGTAATGCCTTGTCACGTGCATACGACATGGTGTTAAACGGTACTGAACTAGGCGGTGGCTCTATCCGTATTCATGATCAGAGCATGCAGCAAACCGTATTCAAAATATTGGGAATTAGCGATGAAGACCAACGTGAAAAGTTTGGCTTCCTCTTAGATGCATTGAAATTTGGTGCGCCACCGCACGGTGGTTTAGCTTTCGGTTTAGACCGTTTGATTATGCTAATGACAGGCGCAAACTCCATTCGTGAAGTGATCGCCTTCCCTAAAACACAATCAGCGGCTTGTGCGCTAACACAGGCACCGGGCGTAGTAAGCAGCGCACAATTGCGTGACTTACATATTCGTTTACGCGAAAAGCCAAAAGCAGAATAAGTCTTTTATAGTTCACTGCAGAATATAAACTGTAGTAAAAAGGCGTTAATAAAAAAAGGGGCTCAATTTGTTGAGCCCTTTTTTGTTATGCTTTTTAAAACTTACTTAGCCAGTTATGCACCAGCTAAGTATAGTCAGTTGTGGCTTACATCAGTGTACGCAGTACGTAATGTAAGATGCCTTCGTTCTTGAAGTAAATCACTTCCATCTCAGTATCTAGACGAGAGATCGCTTCGATTTCTTGTTTGCCGTTTTTGCCAGTAAAGACCACTTTGATTTTCTGACCGGGGGTGAGTTTGTCATTTAGATCTGGAAAATCAACTGTCTCTTCACCAGTTAATCCTAAGGTTTTACGGGTAACGCCCGCAGGAAACTGCAGCGGTAAAACACCCATACCCAGTAGGTTTGAGCGGTGGATACGTTCATAGCTTTCAGTAATGACTACTTTAACACCTTGTAATAAAGTGCCTTTCGCGGCCCAGTCACGACTAGAGCCAGTACCGTATTCTTTACCGGCAATTACTACAGTCGGTACATTTTCGTGTACGTAACGCATGGCTGCACCGTATATAGGTAATACGGTATTTTCAGGTAGGAAACGGCTAAAGCCACCTTCTACTTCAGGCGTCATTTCGTTACGAATACGAATGTTGGCGAAGGTACCACGCATCATTACTTCATGGTTACCACGGCGTGAACCATAAGAGTTAAAGTGCAATGGCTCGATATCATGGCCTTGTAAGTAATGACCAGCAGGGCTGTCAGCTTGAATAGCACCAGCTGGTGATATGTGGTCAGTGGTGATTGAGTCACCAAACAGCGCCAGAATACGAGCACCTATGATGGGTTTAATGCTGGTCAGTTCTTTGGTTAAACCATCAAAGAAGGGAGCTTTACGAATGTAGGTTGAGTTCTCTTCCCAGTCGTACGTTTCTGTTTTTGATACAGGTAAGGAGCGCCACATATCATCACCTGCAAAGACGTCGGCGTATTCTTTTTTGAAGCTGGCAGTAGTCACGCTGACCATAGCTGCTTGAATTTCTTGGCTGGTGGGCCATAAGTCTTTCAAGTAAACAGGGCCGTTTTTACCTTGTCCGATAGGGTCTTTGGTAACGTCTATGTTCATGGTACCGGCCAGCGCATAGATCACCACTAATGGCGGAGACGCTAACCAGTTAGTACGGGTGTCTTGGTGAATACGACCTTCAAAGTTACGGTTACCTGAAAGTACCGCGCCGACGACTAAGTCGCCATCGTTAACCGCTTGTTCAATTTCAGGCTGTAAGGGGCCAGAGTTACCAATACAGGTAGTACAACCATAGCCCACTAAGTTGTAACCAATTTTATCTAAGTATTCTTGTAAGCCGGTCGCCACTAAGTAGTCGGTAACCACTTTAGAGCCCGGTGCTAATGAGGTTTTAACCCAAGGTTTACGTTGTAAGCCTAGCTCTACTGCTTTCTTCGCAACTAAGCCCGCGGCTAGCATCACACTTGGGTTAGAGGTATTAGTGCAGCTGGTGATGGCGGCAATAACGACGTCACCATTATTGAGCTCAAACTTTTCGCCACTGGCCATGTTTACTTGCTGGCCTTTGCTAATCTCTTTGTTGGCGATCTTTAAAATCGACTCCATCGAGGCTTTGATACCGGTTAATGGCACACGGTCTTGCGGACGGTATGGGCCGGCTAAACTAGGCACAACAGTACTTAAATCCAGTTCCAGTATTTTGGTGTAATTAGCCGTTTTGGCTGGGTCGTGCCATAAGCCTTGGATCTTGCAGTAGTCTTCTACTAAGGCAATGGTATCTTCATCGCGGCCAGTTAAGCGTAAGTATTCAAGCGTGCGTTCATCAACAGGGAAGAAACCACAAGTAGCACCGTATTCTGGTGACATGTTACTTAAGGTGGCGCGGTCTGCTAAGGCAAGGTCAGCTAAGCCTTCACCAAAGTATTCAACAAACTTACCAACTACCTGCTCTTTACGCAGCAGTTCAGTCACGGTTAAAACTAAGTCGGTGGCGGTAATGCCTTCCAATAACTTGCCAACAAACTTCATTCCAATGACTTCAGGAATAACCATCGACAGTGGTTGGCCAAGCATGGCCGCTTCAGCTTCGATACCACCTACGCCCCAACCAAGTACGCCTAAGCCGTTGATCATAGTGGTGTGGCTGTCTGTACCAACTAAGGTGTCAGGATAAGCCCAAGTGCGTCCTTGTGCGTCTTTGTTTTGCCAAACAGTCTTACCTAAGTACTCAAGGTTAACTTGGTGACAAATACCGGTGCCCGGTGGTACTACTCGGAAGTTATCAAACGATTTTTGACCCCAGCGTAAGAACTGATAACGCTCGCGGTTACGCTCGTATTCTATTTCTACGTTTTGGTTAAAGGCTAAAGGGGTACCAAATTTATCTACCATGACCGAGTGGTCAATCACTAGGTCTACAGGGATGAGCGGGTTAATTTGTGATGGATCACCACCGGCTGCAACTACGGCATCTCGCATGGTGGCAAGGTCGACGACGGCAGGAACGCCTGTGAAGTCTTGCATTAATACCCGGGCCGGGTGAAAGCCTATTTCATGGGTGGACTTGCGAGTTTTGTTCCAATCAACGAGTGCCTGTACATCTGCTTTAGTAACAGTGCTGCCATTTTCGTGGCGAAGTAAGTTCTCTAATAGAACTTTTAAAGTAAAGGGAAGGGCGCTAATGTCGCCAATTTGCTTGGCAAGTTCGGGCAAGGAAAAATAATGGTACTCCTTGTCGCCGACTTTTAATGTTTTTTGACAGGCGAAGCTATCTAAACTAGGACGTATCATGGCCACCTCCAGTGGTTATTATTGATCTGCGTCTAAGATACTACTCCTTTAATGGTAGACAACCAAACCCACAATATGTAGGGGCATTATACCTAAGTCGATATTTAGATTGATTTAAAAACATTGTGTGAAATTTAGGTAAAAAAAACCCCAGCCAAAGCTAGGGTTTTTTATCAGCAAAGTTAACGCTTATCTATCAGAAGCAATTAACGCTGTTGCGGCTTTCTTGGTGTACTCGTCCATCGTATCGAAGTTCAAGTAATCGTAGATTTCCGCAGACATGCTGTCTAGGTTTTTCGTGTATTCCATATACTCATCAAAGGTAGGGATCTTACCCATGATTGCGCCAACCGCTGCTAATTCAGCAGAGGTTAAGTATACGTTAGCGCCGTCACCTAAGCGGTTCGGGAAGTTACGAGTAGAGGTAGAAAGTACCGTGCTCTTAGCTTCAACACGTGCTTGGTTACCCATGCACAATGAACAGCCAGGGATTTCAGTACGAACATTCGCTGCATCGTAAATGTCGTAGTAACCTTCAGCGCGTAGCTGAGCTTCGTCCATCTTGGTTGGAGGTGCTACCCAGAAACGAGTTTTCAGAGGTTCTTTGTTCGCTTCTAGTAACTTACCAGCGGCGCGGAAGTGACCGATGTTAGTCATACATGAACCAAGGAATACTTCGTCAATGTGAGTGCCAGCAACGTCAGATAACAACTTAGCGTCGTCTGGGTCGTTCGGGCAGCAAACGATTGGCTCTTTAATGTCAGCTAGGTCGATTTCGATTACGTGAGCGTATTCGGCATCAGCGTCAGCTTGCATTAGAGATGGGTTAGCAATCCACTCTTCCATCGCTTTAGCACGACGTTCTAGTGTACGTGGGTCGCCGTAACCTTCAGCGATCATCCAGCGCAACATAACGATGTTGGACTGTAGGTATTCTGTAATGCTTTCTTCGTTAAGAGTAATCGCACAACCAGCAGCAGAACGCTCAGCGGAAGCATCTGACAGTTCGAACGCTTGTTCTACAGTCAGTTTGTTTTCCATTTCACGTAGGTCAATCTCTAGAATACGACCAGAGAATTCGTTGATCTTGCCTTTCTTCTCAACGGTTAAAAGACCTTTCTGAATACCGTAGTAAGGAATAGCATGAACTAGGTCACGTAGCGTGATACCAGGGTTCATTTTACCTTTAAAACGTACCATTACAGATTCAGGCATGTCTAATGGCATTACACCAGTAGCCGCAGCAAACGCTACTAGACCAGAACCTGCTGGAAAAGAAATACCCATTGGGAAACGAGTGTGCGAGTCACCACCAGTACCAACGGTATCAGGTAGAAGCATACGGTTTAACCAAGAGTGAATAATGCCGTCACCTGGACGTAGAGCGACACCACCACGAGTTTGGATAAAGTCGGGTAGAGTGTGCTGCATTTCAACGTCGATTGGCTTAGGGTAAGCCGCGGTGTGACAGAAAGATTGCATTACTAGGTCGGCAGAGAAACCTAAGCAAGCTAAGTCTTTTAGTTCGTCACGGGTCATAGGACCCGTAGTGTCCTGTGAACCAACGGTTGTCATCTTAGGTTCGCAGTATGTACCAGGACGTACGCCTTGGCCTTTTTGCAAGCCACAAGCATGACCAACCATCTTCTGCGCTAAAGTGAAACCTTTAGTACCGGCTTCAGGGTCAACCGGTAAGCGGAATGCAGTAGAAGGTGCTAGACCTTGTGCTTCACGTGCTTTGTTGGTTAAACCACGACCAATAATTAATGGAATACGGCCACCGGCTTGTACTTCATCAAGGATTACGTCGGATTTGAATTCAAATTCAGAAACCACTTCACCGTTCTTAAGGATTTTACCTTCGTACGGACGGATTTCGATTACATCACCCATGTTTAATTTATCAACAGGAGCTTCAAATACTAATGCACCAGCATCTTCCATGGTGTTGAAGAAGATAGGGGCAACGTTGTTACCAAAACAAACACCACCGGCGCGCTTGTTTGGTACGCCTGGAATATCATCACCGAAGAACCACAATACTGAGTTGGTAGCAGACTTACGTGAAGAACCAGTACCTACTACGTCACCAACAAAAGCAACGGGTAAGCCTTTGGCTTTGATTGCTTCGATTTGCTTCATAGGACCAGTAATACCTGGTTCATCAGGAGTTAGGCCATCACGTTCCATTTTGAATGCAGCTAAAGAATGCAATGGAATGTCAGGACGTGACCATGCATCTGGTGCAGGAGATAGGTCGTCTGTGTTGGTTTCGCCAGTTACTTTGAAGACGACCATTTTAATGGATTCTTCAACTTTATTACGTTTGGTGAACCATTCAGCGTTTGACCAAGAATCAACAACCGCTTTAGCGTTGGCATTGCCAGCGTCGGCTTTGTCTTTGATGTCGTTAAAGGCATCAAATACTAATAAGGTGTGCTTTAGTTCGGCAGCAGCGCGTTCTGAATACTCAGCTTCGTCTAACAATTCAACTAAAGTAGCTACGTTGTAACCACCTTGCATCATGCCTAGTAAACGAATAGCGTCTGCTCTGCTTACTAGCGAGTTAGTTTCTTCGCCTTTAGCAATGGCACTAAGGAAGCCCGCTTTTACATAAGCAGCTTCGTCCACACCGGGTGGAATGCGGTTTTCTAGTAAGTCTAATAGAACAGCTTCTTCACCAGCAGGTGGGTTTTTTAGTAATTCAATCAAACCAGCGGTTTGTTCAGCGTTCAGTGCTTGGGCTGGTATGCCTAATGCTGCACGTTCAGCTTCATGAGCGCGATATGCTTCTAACACTATGACTTCCTCATTTGTTATCCCGACTTCGATACTTAAAAAACTTAAGAAAAAGGCGGTGGTTAATGTTCTGAAAGGTATTTGTCGAGCCGTAGTATAGCTGAAATGGCTTGTTTGGTTAAGGAAGCCAAAGGTCTAATGCACTATAAAGGCTAATTATTTTGATTATATCGAACATTCATTTGGTGAATGGTGGCTTTGTTAAGTATTTTTACCGTAACGGCCGGCTAAATTAAACAACAAACCTAGGCGTTTAATTAAAGTTAGCGGTATCATCAATTTAATAACACACATTTAACCTATAAAAATGAATTCTTATGAACATAGTTGCTGACGAAAATATTCCACTATTAAACGAGTTTTTTGCCGACTTTGGCACTATCACCACTTTGCCCGGCCGTAATATGACGGCAAAAGACTTACGTGATGCTGATGCTTTATTGGTGCGTTCAGTAACTCAAGTAAATTCAGAACTTTTGAAAATGAGCTCAAAGTTAAGCTATGTTGGTACAGCGACCATAGGCACTGATCATATTGATCTAAATTATTTAAGGCAGACAGGCATAGGTTTTAGCAGCTCGCCTGGCTGTAACGCACAGGCTGTCGTGAATTATGTGTTAAGTGCTTTGTGTGTGTTAATAGAAAACCGCCAACAAGCACTGACCGATTTAACCGTAGCTATTGTCGGTGTCGGTAATGTTGGCTTTAAATTACGTCAACAGTTAGAGCTTTTAGGAATAAAAGTACTGGCGGTTGATCCGTTTAAAAAAGAAGATCAGGTTGGCGTGTTAGTGAGTTTAGATGTAGCACTGCAGGCTGATGTTCTATGCTTACATACTCCACTGACAAAGGCTGGCAAATACCCAACTCAGCATTTAATTGGTGCAGCAGAGCTTGCTCAAATGAAACCAAATGCTTGCTTGTTAAATGCAGGCCGTGGGCCGGTGGTGGATAACCAAGCTCTGCTTAAGCATTTAAAGGATAATCCAAATTTTGAAGCGATTTTGGATGTTTGGGAAACCGAGCCAGAGCCAAGTTTAGAGCTTTTAGATAAGTGTTTATTAGCGACACCGCACATTGCAGGCTACTCCTTGGATGGCAAAATGCGTGGCACAGAAATGATATATCAAGGGCTGTGTGAACATTTAGGCGTGCCAGTAAAGCATTTGTTACAGAATTTTATGCCAGAGCTGGGCGTTAAAAATATTGAGTTTTCGAAGCAGTTGTCTAATGAACAACGCTTCAGAACAGCAGTGCGCGCTTATTACGATGTGCGTGATGATGATGGCCGTATGCGTTACGCCATGCACAATAGCAACAACAAAGCCGTTACCTTTGACTCGTTACGTAAGAGCTATCCGCTTAGGCGTGATATTCCAAGTGGGCTGTTGGTGAAGGGAGAAGGGTGAATTGTGGATAATGGATAATGGATAATGGGTGAGGGGTGAGGGGTGAGGGGTGAGGGGTGAGGGGTGAGGTGTTAGGAGTAAAGAGGCAGGTGCTTATTAGTTAATTATGTACTGTTGCATCAGTCTGCCTAACCATAAGGAGTCTTGCTGCAGTAGGGCGAATTCCAGTACTTGAAAAACAGGGGTGTTGTCGGCTTGTTCGGGTATGTCTTTAAAAGAGTCTGGGTCAGCCATTTTCAGTAAACAAGTAAATGACTTTGAAGTCAGGGCAAAGTCATCGACTGAGTCTTGGCGATGCAGGTTGCCGTAGCGTACGTAGTTTTCATCATGCAACCACTGTAAAGCGCCTAACGCAGCCAAGTGACGATCACTGTGTAAGCCAAACTCATCTACAGTATCTGGTCCAGATATGTCTTCAATATAAAGCGTTTGCGTGCGCGGAAAAATGCGCATACCACTTAATAAAATGGCTGCGCAGTCTTTCCAAAAGTCATCAATATGGACATCTAGCATGGGTTAAAGCTGTTTATACTTTTCAAAGAAAGTACGAGTCTTTGACAATGCCAAAGTCAAATCTTCAGGGCGAGGTAAAAACACCACGCGGAAGTGATCAGGCTCTGGCCAGTTAAAGGCTGAGCCGTGCACCACTAAGATTTTTTGCTGTTCTAATAAGTCCAGCACCATGCGCTCGTCGTTACGAATATTAAACTTCTTAATATCCATCTTAGGGAAGCAATAGAGCGCGCCTTCAGGCTTCACACAGCTAACACCAGGGATCTCATTGAGCATTTCATAAGCGATATCGCGCTGAATACGTAAACGACCACCTTCTGCTACTAAGTCGTTGATACTCTGATAGCCGCCAAGCGCTGTTTGAATAGCGAACATCGAAGGCACGCTGGCACACATACGCATTGAGGCTAAAAGTTCTAGCCCTTGAATGTAGTCGCGCGCTCTGTGCTTAGCACCGCTAATAATCATCCAACCAGAACGAAATCCGGCTAAACGATAGTTTTTAGATAGGCCGTTGAAGGTAACGCATAGCAAGTCTTCAGCTAAAGAAGCGGTCGAAATATGCTCAACACCTTCATATAAAATTCGGTCGTAAATTTCGTCAGAATAAACAATTAAGTCATGCTGGCGAGCGATCTCAAGCATTTGTAACAACATTTCTTTCGGGTAAACGGCACCCGTAGGGTTGTTTGGGTTGATGATAACCAAGGCACGCGTGTTTGGCGTAATCTTGCTACGCATGTCATCTAAGTCTGGGTACCAGTTTGAACCCTCGTCACAGCGGTAATGTACAGCTTTGCCACCCGATAAGCTGACTGCACCTGTCCATAATGGATAATCAGGGGATGGCACTAATACTTCGTCAGTATTGTTTAGCAGTGCTTGCATGCTCATAACAATTAGTTCACTAACGCCGTTACCGACAATGATGTCTTCAATGCCAACGTCAGCGATGTCTTTCTGCTGAGCGTATTGCATGATGGCTTTACGTGCAGTGAACAAACCTTTGGAGTCTGCATAGCCTTCAGAGTCGGGTAGGTTATAGATAACATCCTGAATAATTTCTTCAGGCGCATCTAAACCGAAAGGCTTGGGGTTGCCTATGTTCAGCTTAAGAATGCGGTGGCCTTCGTCTTCCATGCGCTTCGCCGCCTGTAGCACTGGCCCACGCAAATCGTAAAACACATTGGCTAATTTGTCAGACTTAAGAATTTCACGCATTGAGATGTTGCAACCTATATTGGTAATAGAAATAAAACAAGATCATACTATTGTATAAGCATTGCTGAAAGAGGTTAAGGTCATGAAAAAGCTCAATAAAACGAATGAGCAGTGGAAACAAGAGTTAGACCCTGAAACGTATCGTATTACACGTGAAGCAGGAACAGAAGCACCTTTTACGGGGAAGTACGATGATTTTTTTGAAGAGGGTACTTACGTCTGTGTGTGCTGCGGAGAACCTTTGTTCACTTCAGACTCTAAATTTGATGCAGGCTGTGGTTGGCCCAGTTTTAATACGCCGGTTAACAAAGATATAGTGGAAGAGAAAAAAGACATCAGCCACTTTATGGTGCGTACCGAAGTGCTATGCAATAACTGTCAAGCGCATCTAGGTCATGTTTTCCCTGATGGCCCAAAACCAACAGGGCTACGTTATTGCATAAATTCAAAATCGTTATTGTTTAAGCAAGACTAATAGCTTATGAGTCAAAATCGTAACGTTTTTTCTTCCACGATTCGTCTTCGCTCTTAAGTGCGCTGGCACCTTCTTCTAAACGAGAAGCGTTGCCGGCTATTTGTCTTTGTTGCTCGTGGTAAGTGATTTGCTCTTTAGAGTGACTTAATATCTTTTTATACTCAGCCGATAAGTTTTCTTGTTGACTCAAAAACTCGTTAATCCTATTTAAGAAATGCAGTGCCTGAAAATGATTGTGAAGGCGTGCTGCAGTGGTGTATTTCTCTTGCATTACAGATAGCGTGATTTTGAGGTTTAGATCTTTAGCCTCGTCCAGAAGCTTCTTTACTTCCGCTGCACTTAATTGTTTGTTTTTATAAGCAGCTCGTAAATAGGCCAGCAGAGAACGTACATTATTTCTGGCTGCTTGTGCCTGTTCACTGGTACTTGGTAACTTTGAGTTTGATTTTTTATTGGTGTTTGCCCATTGCATGGCATTATGTGCTGCGAGGTTTACACGCTTACTGCTAGGAGCGTTAAAGCTTTGCAGTAATTGGTGATGATGTTGAATTGAAACCCCAATAAAGCTCAACATGCTTGCTGTCAGCCAAGGTTCTAAGCCACTACCAATGGTGTTAAGAGACATTATAAAGTCTGCATGAGTAACAATACTACGCGCTTGTTCTAAACGTTTCTTCTCTCGCAGCCGAATAAAAGATAAAGCACCCATAGCGGCAGCGGCTACTAAAATTGCTAACATAACGAGTGTAGCGGTAGACATAGTGAAAGAGTCCCTATTGAAAAGTCTTATTGTACTATAACGGCAGTTAATGAGTTTAGCTTACAAAATGAAGATATAAACCTATTCTTTATATTGTAGACGTAAATAATCAACTTTTGGGCTTGACGACTTCGAAAAGCCTCTCTAGAATACGCGCTCGTTAATCGTGTTGTCCCCATCGTCTAGAGGCCTAGGACACCGCCCTTTCACGGCGGTAACAGGGGTTCGAATCCCCTTGGGGATGCCAATCTAAAATAAAGAAGTTCTTTACTTTTAATGCAAAAGCGGTATTATGCGCTTCTCTTGAGACGTCCCCATCGTCTAGAGGCCTAGGACACCGCCCTTTCACGGCGGTAACAGGGGTTCGAATCCCCTTGGGGATGCCAACTTTTAAGTTGCAGTTTGGTTACTTAAATAGTTGCATAAACAAGAAGGCCACAGCAAAGCATACTAGTAGTTCATAGTTGCCAAGCTAAAAAAGTAGTATAGAATACGATTTATGCGGGAATAGCTCAGTTGGTAGAGCACGACCTTGCCAAGGTCGGGGTCGCGAGTTCGAGTCTCGTTTCCCGCTCCAAATTATAAAAAACCAGCCTTATGGCTGGTTTTTTCGTTTCTGCTTGTTAGGCTTTCCCATTACCCATTACCCATTACCCATTACCCGTTACCCCTTACTCTTATTAAAACGCAAAACGTGCGTAAATAGGGTTGTGGTCGGAAACTTCGCGAATGTTAATGGCTTGTGCTTCTTTTAACCATAAATCACGATAGAAAATAAAGTCTAAGGGTTGCTTACGGTAGGCTTTAATATGTTGAGCGTCACTCATATAGGCTTGCTTCAATCCTATGGAACGACAGAACTTAAGCAGATAAAGCCGTCTTTGACGATTCCACACATTAAAATCACCAGCAACAATTAACGGACCTTGGTGGTCAAATAGTTGTTCTCTTAATAGCGTAATTTCTTTTAGAAAGTATTGTGAGCTAACAAAATTAATGGCGTGTACGTTAACTATAAGCAGAGATTGCTTGTCAGACAGTGGGTGCTTGGAAATCATATAGCTTTTATGGGTTGCCAAGGCAGCTTCTCTATTCAGCGTAAGCAGTGGCTTTGCGTCTGAAAAAGCACACTGGCTTGCCGTAAGCACGCCAAACACATGGCGGTTAGTTTGAATGTTGGGCGCAATAGCATAAGACCAGTCGGCAATCTGCCATTCAACACCAAGAGCAAGCTTGGCTTCTTGAAATAATAAAAAGCGCGAAGGGAAGCGCTCTAGTAATTGAGCAAGAGCGACTTGAAAAGCTAACGATTGAGTTAGCTTTTGGGTGTTCCAGCATAGTACACCAAACTCTTCACCGCGAATGAGGGGCTGCTGATGAATAAAACGCCTTGGCGCTATTAGAGTTGGTTTAAGCAAGAATCCGCCTTTAAATAAGACTTAAAGAGAAGCATTATAGCAATTATCCTTAGTCATGGGTGGAGCAAGCTCAAGGGTGGTTTTTCTACATAGCACTGGGTTCAAGATGAAAGTATTAAACGAATCGAATGGATAGGAATGAGAATAGTTCCACTGTATGATGGTGTGTGTCTTACTTTCTGTATGACGGTTAATTAATTAAGGGGGCAGTATGTCACAGGTAACTTTTCATGGTAACCAAATAACTATTAATGGCGAATTTCCACAAGTAGGTTCTGTAGCGCCTGCTTTTAAATTAGTCGACGAAGATTTAAGTGACCGAGCTTTAACGGATTTTACTGGAAAGCGTAAAGTACTTAATATTTTCCCAAGTATTGATACTGGTGTTTGCGCTACTTCAGTGCGTCGTTTTAATGAGCTTGTCAGTAAAATGGACAATACTGAAGTGATTTGTGTGTCAGCAGACTTACCTTTTGCTCAAGGCCGTTTTTGTGGTGCAGAAGGTATTCAAAATCTGACTATGCTTTCTACTATGCGCGGCCAAAATTTCTTGAAAGACTATGGCGTATCAATAGCAGAAGGCCCTTTAACGGGTTTGGCTGCTCGTGCAGTGATTGTGTTAGATACGGATAATAAAGTTCTACATAGTGAGTTAGTCAAGGATATTGGTGAAGAGCCAAATTACAATGCTGTTCTAAAAGTCTTAGATTAAACCTATATTCTAAGGTATTACAAACTGCGCAAAATTTGCGCAGTTTGTTTCTTCAGAGGTTAAGCATGGTATTAGATTCATAAGGAGCTTTTATGAGGGTTATAAAAATACTCATTGCATCACTGACGGTTAGTGCGTGCGCTAGCATTGATATAACACCCCCCAATAAAAGTGATTATGCAATTAGCCAAACTTATTCTTTGTCTTTCGAAGATACTTGGGCGCATGCGGTTGATTGGTTTGCTGGGCAAAACGTATCAATAGATGTGCTAGAAAAGCCTTCTGGTCTAATTACTGCTAAGTACCATATCAATGACGCAGATAATACTGTTGATTGTGGTCAGATCAGTGTTTCAGGAACCTTTCATAAGGGTGCACTGGTAAAAAATGGAGTTTTAAATGTTACTGTTAGAGCGCTTACAAAAGAGCGTACTAAAGTTAATATTTACTTTTTCAGTGATTATAGTTTTAAGGTGCAAGAGATTTGGAATGAACGATTTATTACTAGCAGTGGTGAGTGTTTGTCTACTGGTAAGTTAGAGAGAAGTATCCTCGAATACATTGCTGATTAACTGTTATCTGTGATGACATTTCGACGTATAACAGGTTGTTTATTAGTGCAAGCTGTTGTTTTTAGTTTGTTGTATAAGCGTAGCTAAACTGTGGCTGCTGTTTTTTGTTATTTACCAAAGGATTCACCATGATAATTGTTCATCACTTAGAAGACTCACGTTCACTGCGCATCTTATGGCTGTTAGAAGAACTTGGCCTTGATTATCAAGTGAAGCATTATGCACGAGATAAAGAGACTCAATTAGCACCTGCCGAGCTTCGAAAAGTGCATCCACTAGGTAAGTCGCCTGTACTAGAAGATGCTGATGTTGTGGTGGCAGAAACCGGCACTATTATCGAATATTTACTAGCACGTTACGATAATAAGGGGCAGTTTAAGCCCGCAGATCCGCTTTCTAAAGCGGGTTTAGATTACAGCTATTGGTTACATTCTGCTGAAGGAACATTAATGCCTTTTTTGGTAATGACTAAAGTGTTTCAAACTATCAAACAAGCACCTATGCCATTTTTTGTAAAACCCATCGCTAAAGCCATTGCAGCTAAAGTAGAAAAGAGCTTTATCGAGCCTTCAGTGAAACGTCATTTTGATTACATTGAGACTATTTTAGGTGGTCAAGACTGGTTTGCAGGTGAAAACTTTAGTGCGGCTGATGTACAGATGAGTTTTCCTTTAGAAGCTGCCAGTAGTAGTATGGCGGGTGAGTATCCTCATATTGCAGCATGGTTACAGCGTATTCATGCTCGTCCTGCATGGCAGACTGCGTTAGAAAAAGGTGGTCCTTACCAATACGCAGGCAAGTAGTTCAATCCAGAAGCAAGGCCTAACTGGCCTTGCTGTGTTTGTGGTTTTTACAATGCTTATGATAAATAACGCTTAGGTTTCCACTGACAAGTCAGGAGTTTCCATGGCTGGGTTAGTACTGCGTAAACGCGCATCTAGAGATGCGGTAAAGCGCGCTACAAAACCAATAGTTACGGCAAATAAGCCGGTATAGCCTATCGCTGCCAACAAGTACGGTAGGGTAGGGTCACCATCTACCCGTACTCGTGGTAGGTTAAAGGCCAGTAAGCCAAAGGTAATAACCAAACCAAATAGACACATAAATACAAGCCAGATACCGGCTTCAAATCCGGTAAGAGGGCTGCGCCAACCGCTGGCAGGACGTACTATAATGGGTTGTGCTTTATGTTGACCTAGGGTCATCAGGTCATAAATAACAGTGACGGCACCAGTAGCAAACAAGAAGCCAAATACGGGCAGGGTCAACTTAAATATTCCCATTGCTGGGCCAACATCACCTCCCGTCCATTCGAGGCCAAGTACACGCGAGACATAGGTATGAGCGACACCACCAAAGGCAAAGCTCATGGCCATGCCAAGCATCCCTGTGAACAGTAACCAAAAGCCTAAACGTCCTATGCGCTGATCGAAATCAGGCACATTACGAATAGAGGCTACGGCCCAATATGCCGCACCGATACCGAGCATGCCGAAGGTGCCGAATAGTGCTAAGTGACCGTGACCGGCTGTAATCCATGTGCCGTGTGACCAAACGTTGGTTAATGCAAAGGTCATGACAAAGCCTAGAATCCCTGCACCTACTAATTCCAATACGGTAGAACCCAGTAAGAAGTAAAAGGCCGGAGCGTTTTCCATAGGACGCTTGTTAGCATGTGCATCTAAATAGATATGCCAGAAGCAGAAGACTAATGGGAGTGGTTCAAGGGCGCTGAAAAACGAACCCCAGAACTGCCAAAACTCAGGTGTACCAACCCAAAAGTAATGGTGAGCATTGCCAATTAAGCCTGATAGCCAAACTAAGCTGACACCCCAGAATACGGCAAAGCCAACAGCACGCACTGAAGCTTTAAACATTAAGACAATTAACACACCAATTAAACTGATGTGAATAACCTCCCAAACACCTTCTACCCAGTAGTGCACTACATACCAGCGGAAGTATTCTTGTAAATCGATTCTTGAAACGTAAAACAGGCCAAAAATCCACACCAAAGACAGAGCAGTAATACCAAGACCCAAGCCCCAGTGAATTTCATTCCACTTTTTTATAGGCGGGAAGGTGCGTAGCACCACAAAGGCAAGAATGGCAAAACCGACCAGTACGCCAATACCAAAAATACGCCCACCTTCAATATACTCCAGCCCGTTTTGTAGCCAAGGTTGGCCCATCCACCAACCAGCGATACCTTTCATGGCTAATGTTTGCGTGAAAACGTTCCAAATAGCGAGCACGATTAAGGCATAGAAAAGTAGCTTAACGAGTCCTTGAGCTGCAATTTCTCGTTTCGATAGCAGGGGTGCAACGAACAAGGTAGCACCGATAAAACCACACACTATCCATAAAATTCCAAGACTTAAGTGTGAAGCACGAGCAACGTTAAAGTTAAGAATGCCAGATAAAACAGAAGGATCGATTTGTTGTACCGTTAACAGCAGTCCGTAGGCTACTTGAATGCCGAATAATATAAGCATCAACATAAAGAAGCGCAGGCTTAGCCGTTGAGATTCGTAGGTTATTTTCATGGTTAATCCTCCGCCTTTGATAGTGAAATCAGATAAGCCAACATGGCCTCTGTCTCATCTTCTTTTATAAGGTTGATATATTCAGGCATTACTCCAGCTGGATAACCAGCCACCACTTGTGCGCTGGGATTAAGAATAGCTTCCGTTAGGTAAGCTTTATCAGCCTTTACAATGCTACCATCGAGCAGTTCAACTTCGCTGTTATACAATCCACCCCAGCCAGGCCCAATTTTCCGAGTGCTGTCGCTAGCGTGACAAGCGGTACAACCATATTCAGAGACTAGTTTTTCGCCTTGCGCGACTAAATTGCTACTGGAATTTGACCTGTCTCCGCCAATGGCGACCATGGATGCAGCTACCGGTATTGCTTGAGAAGCACCTTTGGCTAACGCTAAACGTTTTTCTATGCTGCCCGTTCGCACTTCTGGTGGCCAACCCTCATTATTCATAGCGGCGCTATATTTCATAAAGGCAATAAGTTTAGCTACTTCACCTTCTCTAAAAGGAAGGTTAGGCATATGCGATGATTGGCCACCACGGCGCTCTATACGCTCAACAGCACCAGGATACTTTTCTAGGTACTCTTCAAAAGAAGACACACCTGCAAGTTCCAGTTGCTGCGGGTTAGAAAGTTGAATGCGTACGGCAGCAGCTGTTGGCCAGCTTGCTGCTGATGGTAAAAAAGCCTCCAACCAAGCAGGGCCTGTATGGTTGTATTGTTTAGTTAGATCTGGTGCAAAATATGCACCATTACCAACAATGGTGTGACAGCCCATACAGTTATAAGCTTGGAAAACTCTCTTACCTTCATCAGCGGAGTAGTTTTTATAACTAATTTGGCTAGGAACTACCTGACCACGCTCCTCAACAAAGGAAAGATAAGAAAGCACTATAAAAATTATGGCCAAAAGGCCTAGAGCTGCAAAGGCACGACGACGGCGTGGGGTTTCGCAGCTTTTATCATCAGAAGTTGTACAAGTCATGATTCATCTCCTTGGTCTTCATGAGGCTGTTGAGCCAAGGCTTCGTCCCTCGCATGTATAAATAACATTCGAAGGCTGCCAATGAAGACATAAAAGATATAAAAGCCAATTATAAAGCCGCTCACGAAGTACACTTGCCAGTATAAATCGGACTCAGCAAAATATTCGTTGTCTCGCCAAAATGGTAGGGAGAATAAGAAGGCCACGAGAGTGGCGAAGAATGAGATGATGAGGTCAGTAAGTCGCTGCATCACACCGTACTCCTTAGAAGAAAGTGACGTTGATTTAGGTCTTACAAGGAACTACTTTATCTTTGTAATACACCAGTAATAGTCCAATAAATGATTTAAATCAATTAATTTGCGTGAAAACTGACGGATATGCTCGGATATTTAAACTTATCTCTTGACTAGGCGTTGTTGGTCTGAAGTTTAATTCGTTTGGGTGGTGCAAGTACTAGCAATGAATTACAATGTTTTTCTTATGTTTTTCTTATGTTTTTAACACTTGAATTTTGCTCAAACGCTAGCGCAGCAAGCCTAAATCTTCTGCTTAGTAATCTGCTTTTAAATTATGTGTAGGTGCGAATCTACTTAAAGCTGTATAGGAAGCTTTATGAAGTCTCTTAGTAAGGTTTTCTCTCTACTGATTGTCACTCTTCTCGTTGGTTGTTCGGTTACACCTCTTCAAGAACGTACCGAGTTTGTTAGTCTTTCGTCTGCAGAAATGGCGGGGTCTAAACTTTATCAAGCGGTACAAACACTGAGCCAAGACAATAATCAGCTATCAGGTGTCTATCCCTTAGAGCCAGCTTTAGATGCCTTTCTAGCTAGGGTTTTGTTGGTACGTGCCGCCGAGAAAACTTTAGATGTTCAATACTATATTTGGCGTAATGATAATACCGGTACTTTGCTGCTGTATGAGCTTTTTTTAGCAGCCGAGCGTGGGGTAAGAGTACGCTTGCTGTTAGATGACTTAGGTAGCTATGGCATGGACGATTGGCTCGCCATGCTAAGCAATCACCCTAATGTAGAAGTGCGACTATTTAATCCGTTTGTCTCACGAAAAACTCGTGTCCTTGGTTTTATTACAAACTTTAAGCGTGCCAACAGGCGAATGCACAACAAATCCTTTACGGCTGACCAAGCGATGACCATCGTTGGTGGGCGCAATATTGGTGATGAGTATTTTGCAGCGACTAATGGTGTTCTTTTTTCAGATTTGGACGTTCTAACCTTAGGGCCTGCAGCGGCAGAGGTCAGTAAAGACTTTGACCGTTATTGGTTAAGTCAGTCTGCTTATCCGGTAGAGCAGTTATTTAAACAAAAGAAAAAAAGACAAGAGCTGTTGCAACAAGTGAATAATGTGTTCAGTAAGCCTGAGTCTTTAATGTATGTAATGGCTTTAAAGAATGCATATTTTACCAGTGAATTTAATTCACAAAACTTACCCTTTGAATGGGTCAATGTACGTTTGGTCAGTGATGATCCTATCAAGGGTATTGGTTTAAATGACGACAGCGATTTATTGCTGTACCGCTTAGACAGCTTGATTGAGAGCCCAATTGAAAAGCTAGATTTGGTTTCACCTTACTTTGTACCCGCGAAGGTAGGTACAGAAACGTTTTTAAAAATGGCTGCTGCCGGGGCGCAGGTTCGAATTTTAACCAATGCACTCGAAGCAACTGATGTTGCTGCAGTTCATTCCGGTTATATAAAGCGTAGAAAGACGCTACTAAAGGCTGGTATAGAGATCTACGAAATGAAAAGTCGCTCGGAAATTTCTAAGCAGGCAGGTAAAGATGGCGGTTCAGGCAGTGGTGTTTTCGGTAGTTCAGGCTCAAGTTTGCACGCTAAAACTTTTGCTATAAACAATAGTAAGCTCTTTGTTGGATCATTTAACTTTGACCCACGTTCAACCAGATTAAACACGGAACTTGGTTTTTTGATTGATAGCCCAACGTTAGCGACAGAGTTAGATGAAGTATTCATGGAAAGAATTTTACAAACAACGTATCAGGTTAAGCTGGATAACAAAGGTAAACTGTTCTGGGTAGAGCAGGGTGAACCTACTATTATCTATCATAAAGAGCCCGGCACTTCCTGGTTTAGACGCTCAACGGTTAGGTTTATGTCTTGGTTCCCAATAGATTGGCTACTATAAGTAATATTGAATAAGAAGCATGTAAACCCCTGTGCCTAAGAAAATAGACAGCAAGCCGTTTCTGCGCCAGAAATGTAAAGATGCTACCGTTAAAGAGGCCGCTAACAATGGCCAGCCCTGAGCTGAGTTTTTTAAGCTCATATCGGCTTCGAAGATAGATAAGTCTTGTAAAGAATAAACCACCAATATGATTAGAATTGCACCGGGAAGTTGTTTGCCAAGAAAGTGCAACAAGGGTGCGTTGGCGTATTTAGATAAAACAAGAAAAGGAAGAGCCCTAGAAATAAACGAGGCAAGCGCTGCTACCGCTATGCCTAGTAGTAAGTAGTTAATACTCATACTTTGCTCGTACAAACTCTAAAATAATAACCATGCTGGCAGCACTGATGGCAGCTAACAACATATGTTGAGCAGGCAGTAAGAAAATTGCTAAGACCGCACAAATTAAACCATTAATCAGTGGTTTTAATTCTTTGTTACTGCAGTACAGCTCAACACTTAACACAATAAATAGCGCTGTTAAGGCGAATTCCATGCCACTGCTATCGAAATTTATTAGGCTGCCTATTAGCACACCTATAACGCTGCCTGAAAACCACCATGTTTGATTAAGCAGTGTTATTTTAAAGTCTGAGTTTCTATCTGGACTACTGGTCAGAAGGCTATAGGTTTCGTCGGTTAGCGCATAAATTAAATAGGGCTTTTTTGTATGTGCGTCTTTAAAGCGCGCTAATAATGACAGACCATAAAAAATATGGCGGGTACTTAGTAGAAAAACAGCAATAAAAATAGCGTTTAAACTAGCCTCGGCTGCTAGCAGGCTGAGCATTAAAAACTGACTGGCACCTGAATAAATTGCAATAGACATTAAGGGCGCAAGCCACCAAGGAAAACCCATTTGTACTGCCAGCACGCCAAACGCAATACCAAGCGGAATATAACCGAGCATAACGGGTAGGGTTTTAATAAAGCTTTGTTGCCAACTCAGAGAAGACATAATAACTACAAGAATAAAGATGCGGCTATGTTACTGTTTATTAAGAGAATAGTCTTTGTTGTTTAGTGTCAGGTAGAATTAGTCTTGGCGCTAAAGTCATATGTCTATTGCCAAGAACTATCACTTTTTAAGCCGTTCTTTCTGTGAGAGTAGTATCGCCTTCAGGGATTTGTTTAACGCCAATGCGAAGTACATTTCCGTTTTCTACTTCGGCAATAGTCCAAATCATGCTTGACCAACTATAGCTATCACCAACGACTAAGTTATTACCCAGCTTGCGTTTTAACAACTCTTCAATGGTTTCTTCGTCGGTTTTACTTAGGTCGATTGGGTAGAAATGAGCGAGATCAGCAAGTTTGGCTTGACCATCGAGCATAAAGTCACCAAAGAAGCTGAGGTCTAAGCCGCGTTTCGGTGTTTCGCTGAACATATGGCCGAGTACAGGTAAGTCATGGTCATGACCGACAATACACAAAATATCAGCTGTTTCTAAAACTGTACTGCCAGATGGGTGCAGTAACTGGTTGTCTCTAAAAAGTGCCACCACGCGCGTATTTTCTGGCATGTGTAATTCACGCAGTTCTGCACCGATACACCAGCGGGTTTCTTTTAAACGATAAATAAACAACTCCCACTGGCTGGCAAGTTGGATTTCTAAACCTAAGCGAGAGATAGGAGAGGGCATTTCTGGAACGACTACTTGGGCTTTGCTGGCAGCAAAGGCTAAGGTACTGCCTTGTAGGATCAAAGAAACCAGTACAATAAAGAAAGCCACGTTAAAGAATAATTGGGCATGATCGAGCCCTGCCATTAAAGGGTAAACGGCCAAAATAACGGGAACTGCCCCGCGCAAACCTACCCATGAAATAAAGCTACGCTCTTTTAAATTAAAGCTACGAAATGGTACTAGGCTGATAAATACGGACATTGGGCGCGCAAAAAGTATCATCCACAATGACAGTAACAGTGCAGGTACCACAATAGGGAGCAGTTCACTTGGGTTAACCAGTAGCCCTAGAATTACAAACATACCAATTTGGGCAAGCCAAGCTAAACCATCAAACATATGTAATATGCCGTGGCGGTTACGAATAGGACGGTTACCTAATAACAGGCCACACACGTACACCGCTAGAATGCCTGAGCCGCCAACTTCAGTGGATACCGCAAACAATATAATGCCGCCGGATACTGCCAGTAAGGGGTATAAGCCATCGGCAATTGTGAGTCTGTTAATTAGCTGCAGTAGTAACCAGCCGCCACCAAGGCCGAGCACAATACCTAGGCCGAACTGCTGGACTAAACTGACTAAAATACCCATTTCAAATGAGTTTTTACCTTCAACCAGCATGGCAATTAGGGTGACTGTTAAGAACATGGCCATGGGGTCGTTACTGCCCGATTCTATCTCTAGGGTAGAGCCCACTCGTTCGTTTAAGCCTTTACCCTTTAAAAGGTTGAATACAACCGCAGCATCAGTAGAGCCAACAATGGCACCAATAAGCAGGCCTTGTAATAAAGATAAGTTAAATAGCCAATGCGCCATTATGCCGGTAAAACCAGCCGTAATTATGACCCCAAGAGTTGCCATGCTAAGTGCTGGCCATAGGGCAACCCGGAAAGTGGCGGCACGCGTACGCATACCACCATCTAAAAGAATGATTGCTAGAGCAAGGTTGCTCACCATATACATCAGTGAGTAATCTTCAAATACTATGCCGCCGGGGCCATCGACCCCAGCAAACATACCGACTGCAAGGAAAATAACTAAAATTGGAACGCCAATTCGGTTAGCAAAAGTGCTGAGCATTATGCTGGCAGCTACTAAAACCGCACCTATTAACAACAAATGGTTAATGGTAATAGCGTCCAAAAGGTATCCTCCGTAAAAGTGATTTATTCAGCTTTATTGCGTATTGGTAATATGTCTTTCAGTTTTTCGTGCATTTTTAAAATAGCTTCTTCAGTTTCATCCCAGCTAATGCAGCCGTCTGTCACAGATAAGCCATACTCTAAATCATCAAGGTTAGCCGGAATGTTCTGACGACCGTGCTTGATATTAGATTCAACCATTAAACCGACAATAGATTTGTTACCTTCTAGAATTTGGCTGGAAACGTTGTCCATAACCAAAGGTTGTAAGGCAGGGTCTTTGCTGGAGTTTTCATGGCTGGCGTCGATCATAATATTTTGCGGTAAAGCAGATTTAGCCAATGCTTGTTCTGCAATAGACACGTTAACCGAATCATAGTTTGGTTTGCCACCGCCACCACGCAATACTAAATGACCGTATTGATTGCCACGAGTAGAAACAATAGACACTTGGCCGTCAGCGTTAATGCCTAAAAAGCGATGTGGGTTAGCTACAGACATCAACGCATTGGTGACAACTGTTAAGCCACCATCGGTACCGTTTTTGAAACCGACTGCAGAAGAAAGGCCAGAAGCCATCTCACGGTGGGTTTGTGACTCAGTGGTGCGTGCACCAATAGCAGACCAGCTAATAAGATCTTGGATATATTGCGGTGAAATAGGATCTAACGCTTCTGTGGAAAGTGCTAAGCCCATTTCAGATAATTCTAATAATAAGTTGCGGCCAATTTCTAAGCCTTCTTCTATCTTGAAGGTGTCGTTCATATAAGGATCGTTAATCAAGCCTTTCCAGCCAACAGTGGTACGTGGCTTTTCAAAATACACGCGCATCACTAAATACAAAGTATCACTTACTTTGTCTGCTAACGATTTTAAGCGGGCAGCATAATCTTTGGCGGCTTCAACATCATGGATAGAGCAAGGACCAATCACTATAAATAGGCGATGATCTTTATGGTCTAAAATATCTCTAATGGTTTGGCGGCCTTTTTGTACCGATGCAATAGCGGCTTCAGAGATGGGTCTTTTCTTCTTTAACTCTTTAGGCGTTATTAGTGGCACGATGGAGTCTATACTCAAATCATCAACACGGTGGTCATTCATTATTATTTCCCTAACTCACTGATCTTATAAAAATGTTCTTAATTATGGCAAATGCCGCGGCTGCTTGCACATTTAAAACAACAAATTCTCATTCTTTTCTAAAGAATACCCTATATAACTAAAAAATATCTTAAACATGATTAACCTTCAGTTGGAATATAAGCAGAAATGACGTTAATATAGGCTCTTATTGCCAAATTTAATAATACACTGCAGAGCTTACTCGAGGCTTCTGCTAGTTGTATTCAAGCCTGGAGGGCTTATGAAGCTACAACAACTCAGGTACATATGTGCGGTAGAAAAAAACAACCTGAACGTCTCGGCAACTGCACAAGCCTTGTATACGTCCCAGCCAGGTATCAGTAAGCAAATTCGATTGTTAGAAGATGAACTAGGTGTGGAGATTTTTGCTCGTAGTGGCAAACACCTAACAAGAGTGACACCTGCAGGTAAAACCATTTTAGAGATAGCTGCAGACATTCTTCGTCAAACAGAAAGCATTAAACGTGTTGCACAAGAGTTTAGTGATCAAAGCAGTGGTGAGCTTTCTATAGCGACCACTCATACTCAAGCTCGCTATGCTTTACCTAAAGTTATTAAGCAGTTTATGCAGAACTATCCGGAAGTGTCTTTGCATATGCAACAGGGTACACCGGTACAGATTGCTGAAATGGCAGCCAGCGGTGCTACTGATTTTGCCATAGCAACAGAAGCGATGGAGCTTTATAACGACTTGGTGATGATGCCTTGTTACCGCTGGAACCGTTGTGTATTGGTTAAAAAAGATCATCCATTAGCTAAAGTCGAAAAACTGACGATAGAAGAGTTAGCCGAGTACCCATTAGTCACTTATGTGTTTGGCTTTACTGGGCGTTCACGTTTAGACGATGCCTTTAAAGAGCAAAATATAACGCCAAAGGTAGCCTTTACTGCAGCCGATGCTGACGTAATTAAAACCTATGTGCGTTTAGGAGTAGGAGTGGGGATCGTTGCCAGTATGGCGGTAGACCCGCAAACGGATAGCGACTTAGTGGCTATTGATGCCAGTCATTTGTTTGAATCGAGTGTGACTAAGATTGGATTCCGCAAAGGTACTTTCTTGCGTGGTTATATGTACAATTTTATAGAAGCCTTTGCACCTCATCTAACTCCTGAGTTAGTAGAGAAAACTATGGCTTGTACAACACCCCAGCAAGTTGACGAGCTCTTTGCTGATATTGTCTTACCTGAGTATTAAGTAATATGACAGCGCCGGAAGATATCTGGCGTTGTCATATTCTGAAATAAAAAGGTTTATTACAAGTATCTGTTAATTAAAACACCTACTTGGTAATCATTTTCGCCGCATGCTTCTACACGGCAGACAGTTACTTCAACTTCTAAGTTGGATGTGTTGCCACCACCACTACGAATAGTTAAATTACCGACTGAGTTGTTTGGTATTGATTTGCTTGATTGAAGTTGTGCGCCACTGCTGCTTAGATCCATGCAGATAACTTCATATTCAGAGCCGTTTTCTAGCTGTAAGTTGGCAGATGTTTGTATCTGCATACGAATGAAGTCTCGTTTTTCTTGAAATTCACGCGCTAGGCTAGACATAGATAATCTCCTTTTTATTTTTCTTTGATACTATCACTGTTGGCGAAATTTTGTACAATGAAAATAATTCAGTTTAAGTTCGATCTGTTTGGTCAAATCTCATCTAAACCCCTGAATCGTTCATCATTTGTACAATAGCATAGGAAATGATTGCAAGGAAAAGCAATTAGCTTTAGTGTTCGCTCAACGATCGATTATGGGAGTTAGGAATGGCCGCAACTGTGCTGGTCATTGATGAAGACAACTATTACAAGAAAAAGGCTATAAAGTAATCATCGCTAGTAACCACGACGATTTACTTGCTCACATAGAAACGAACTCTATTGACGCTCTCATCTGTGCGCTAAGTTTACTAACTGAAAGTGAAGATCTGCTCAACCAGTTAAGACTCTACCTGCCTTACGCTCCGATGATTGTTAAGGTCAGCCAAGATACGCCCTATACGGAAGTTTTAGATGTACTAGCTCAGGGTGTAGACGATTACTTTATTTATCCTTGGGCAGGCCCAGAAATTATACTGCATGTACTTGCTAAAGTATTACAGCTTGCTCAGCTCGAAGCTGAAAACGAGGTTTATCAAAAGTACTTAGAGCAAACCAATAGTGAGCTGAGTAAAAGACTAACCGAGTTACGCAATGACCACTTAGCTGGTCGAGAAATCCAGGTGCGCATGCAACCTAAGCCTTTTAGCCTTCAAGGGTTGGATTTTAAACACTTAGTTGTGCCGGCACTCTTTTTAAGCGGTGATATCTTAGATTACTTCAAAATATCTGAATACCAAGTTGGCTTTTATATTGCTGATGTCTCAGGACATGGTGCTTCGTCTGCGTTTGTAACCATTCTAATTAAAAAATTGGTCGATCAATTTCGGCGTGCTTATGTCCGCAAAGAAAACACCGATATCCTTAAGCCAGCCGAAGTATTGTCTTTTATTAATACAGATTTAGAAACATCGCATTTAGATAAGTATGCGACTATGTTTTATGGTGTAATAGACACTAATACTTTAACCCTAAAATATAGCGTCGGTGGTCATTTACCTATGCCAATTCTTTACAGCAACAACCAGGCTCAATACCTTGATGGTCAGGGTATGGCGGTTGGATTGTTTGCTGAAGCAAAATTTAAAACCTATGAATGTGAGCTACCTAATGATTTCCGTTTGTTGTTATTTTCGGATGGTATTCTGGAAATGATGAATAAAGACAATATTGATAAAGAAAAACAATTGAAAGCGCTAGTAGAACGTAGTCAAGGACGCTTAAGCACCCTGACAGAGCATTTCAATTTAGAGCAAGATGTAGAAATCTTGGATGATATTACCATGGTAGCTATTGCGCGGGGTTAGCTATGGAATGTTCAGGAAAAATTCAAGTCGCCTTCTATGAGGCTACTCACGTTATTAAGCTCAGCGGTGATGTTCGCTTAAATCTCTGTACAGGATTAGAACAGTACCTAGATGAAATATTGGTTGTACCTAACTTTACCAATGTGGTCATCGACTTATCACAAGCAAAAGCCATTGATAGCACTACATTAGGTCAGCTAGCTAAGATTTCTATTCTGTGTCGTGAGCGCTTTAAAATAACGCCAACCATTGTCAGTCCTAATCCAAACATAACTCGTTTATTGTTAAGCATGGGTTTTGATCAAGTATTTCGCATTATTCAAGAGCCATTCACTGATGATGTAAAGTTTAAAGAGTGGGTGACAGAAGCAATGGAAGAAGAAGAAGGACGGCTGCAAGTTATAGAAGCTCATCGCATTTTAATGAGTTTAAACGACAAAAATAAAAATGAATTTCATGACTTGGTCAATTCATTAGAGTCTGAAAGCCACAACCATTAAAGTTTGGAGGAAGCATGAGCTTTAAAAGAGCGGCTGTAATTGGTGGGGGAAGCTTTGGTACTGTTGTGGCTAATATTATGGCCGATAATAATATTAAAACTGTACAGTGGATGCGTAATGCCGACACTGCAGAAGCTATCAATAACATACACGAAAACCCTAAGTACTTGCCCGGTGTAAAGTTAAATCCGACGTTAACAGCTACCACCGACATCAGTGCTAGTATCGTTGATGCTGATATTATTGTTATCTCTGTGCCTAGCCAATCAGTGAGAGAAGTAATACAAAGTATTGCTGCTGAATTAAAACCGCATCAAGTGCTGCTTAGTACCACTAAAGGTATTGAGCACGAGCGTTTTTTACTGATGAGTCAGGTGATTCATGAAGTTTGCCCTGATAATCCCGTGGCTGTATTAAGCGGTCCTAACTTGGCTAAAGAGATTGCTCGCCGTGAGTTAGCAGGCAGTGTTGTTGCCTGTGAAGATGCTGATGTTAGACGAGAAATTCAAACAGCACTCAGTTGTTCGTATTTTCGTATTTATGCCTCAAACGATTTGTATGGTGTAGAGCTTGGCGGTGCTTTAAAGAATATATACGCGATAGTTTCAGGTTTCGTTGCCGCTTTAGGCATGGGTGAAAACACTAAGAGTATGATTATTACGCGCTCGCTGGCAGAGATGAGCCGTTTTGCTGTTACTTTAGGCGCTAACCCATTAACGTTTTTAGGCATGGCCGGTATTGGCGATTTAGTCGTTACTTGTATGTCACCGCTCAGTAGAAACTATCGAGTGGGCTTAGCTATTGGCAGTGGTAAAAGCTTGGAAGAAGCCATAGAAGAGCTTGGAGAAGTAGCTGAGGGGGTTAATACCTTGCGCTATGTTCGTGAAAAAGCCATAGAGCTGGATATTTATATGCCCCTAGTAATGGGTGCTTATGAAGTGTTGTTTAACGGTGCCGAGCCAAAACTGGTTGCACAGGGATTAATGACCGGTGAACACACATCCGATGTTGAGTTTGCCTTACCTCGTTACGAAATTTAGTAGAAGTTAAAATTATGAATAAAATTAAAGATACCGTTACCTCCGATGCTTTTTGGGTAAAAACATTGTTTGTGGTGATGTTTTTTATTGTCTACCGTGTTTTAGATATTGTTTTGTTATTAGCAACTTTAGGCCAATGGCTGTTTACACTAATCACTGGAAGCCCACACCCATCTTTGGTTAAGTTTGGCGCTTCTTTGGGGCTTTATATACAGCAAATTACCTTCTATTTGACCAGTGTTAGTGAGGATAAGCCTTATCCTTTCCAAGACTGGCCAAAATTGAAGGAAGAAGAAGTTAGCGAGTGAAGCTTTGTATTGTTAGACATGGGGCGGCAAGTTTCACTACGCCCGACCCTGAGCGCCAGCTAACGGCGGCTGGTGCGAAGCAAGCTAGGATTGCTGGACAATGGTTGGTTGCTCAATTCCCTAAAAAGCCGCGTCTTATTGCAAGCCCATACACACGTGCACAGCAAACAGCGACGATCATCGCTGAGGAATGTGGGTTACAAATTGAAACTTGGAATAGTCTTACTCCAGATGCTAGTGTTAAAGCAGTAATAGAGCAGTTAAGTAAGGTTTCTGACGATGTTATTTTAGTGTCACACTTACCCTTAGTAGGCCATTTAGCGGCATTGCTGGTGGATGGTAGAGTTTATGATCAACCATGGTCACCTGCTGAGTGTAAACTGTTAGAAGGTGAAATTGCCGCCATCGGTTGTATGACCACAACCAGTGTTTGGTACCCTGTTTTAGCTCAATCATAAAAAACAACAGGCTAAAAGAAAAATAATAATGAAAACAATTTTACATTTTTCGCATGCCAACGGTTTTCCCGGTGGCAGCTATCAGGCTTTACTTGGTGCTCTGTCTGAACGTTATGATGTTCGTTGGACGGACAGAATTGGCCATCATCCTGATTATCCGGTTAACAATAACTGGACTAATCTTGAACAAGAATTAATTCTTTATTTTCAACAAAACTATTCGCAACCAATCATTGCTGTTGGGCATTCATTAGGCGGTGCGTTAAGCATGCGCGTAGCAGCTAAGCGCCCAGATTTAATAAAAGCGGTGGTCATTCTCGATGTACCGGCATTAAGCCCTTTGGAAGCGAGAGGTTTAAAGCTGATTAAACTGTTGGGTATGATGGATAAAGTGACCCCAGCTGCACGAGCAGTTAACCGCAAAGCTCAGTGGGCCAATGAGGCCGAAGCAATTGAATACTTTAAATCTAAGCGTTTGATGAGCCAGTTTGAACAGCGCTGTCTCGAGGATTATGTGCGCTTTGGTACAGAGCCTGCGGCAGATGAAATTCGCTTGCGCTTTGAGCCTAGTGTCGAAGTGGAGATCTACCGTACCATTCCCGATGATTTCGTTTTACGTAAACCACTATTAATGCCCGCGGTCGCTATCGCTGGTAGAGAAAGTACGGTGCTTAGGCCTAAACAAGTTGCACGTATGCAGCATAAGCTCGGTATGCAGGTACACTGGTTACCTGGTACGCATATGTTTCCATTTGAGTATCCAGAGCAAACAGCGCAGACCATCCTAACTTCACTGGCAGCCATGTCATTATGAAAGAAGTCGTTATTCCAACCGCAATCGGCGATCTTGGCGGCGTTCTTTACGGTCAGGCAGATAAGCCGGTCATACTGGCACTGCATGGTTGGCTAGATAACGCTGCCAGTTTTCACCTGTTAGCCCCGTTGTTGGATGGCTACGCAGTACTGGCACTAGACCTGCCAGGGCACGGACATTCAGCTTGGTTGGGTGCGGGCGCAAGTTATTTAATATGGTCTTACGTACCCCCTATTTTAGAAGCCATTCAGAACGACCCTTTGCTTAATCAACAACCCTTTTATATTTTGGGGCACTCCTTGGGTACTGGAGTTGCTATGTTAATAGCCAGTGTAATACCAGAGAAGGTCATCGCTTATATTGCATTAGATAGTTTGGGGCCTATGACAACGCCGGCTAATATGGCAGCAACTCAGCTTAAACAGTCTTTGCTTGCAGAGTCTAAACAGTCAACGTTGTACTCTAATGTTGAGCAAGCCGTAGCCGTGCGTTTACGCTCGAACAGAGATATATCAAAAGCTGCCCTATTACCCATTGTCGAAAGGAATTTAACAAGTCAGCAACATGGTTGGCGCTGGAGCACTGACCCACGTTTACGTTTACCTTCCATTGTTCGTTTTACCGAAGAACAGTTAGACAGTGTTTTGCAAAGCTTATCTATGCCGATATTAGTGATCCGAGCAGAAGGCGGTATTACCGCTGATGCTCTATTTAAGCAACGCTTAAAGCACATTAGCAATGGTTTGTTGGTTACGGTAGAGGGTAAGCATCACTTTCATTTAGAGCCAACCGCAGCGGTTATAATTGCACAGCAAATAAAAGACTTTTTATCTCATGATCAATAAAAGATTACGCCTACAGTTTATTTGGTTTATTGCTTTATGGTGCCTGTTGCTTAGCTGCTTGTCTATTAGCTGGTGGCTTAATGCTCAGGCTCATTATGGCTATTCTCACTTCTATGAGCTTTACAACATTGGTGAGCATATAGAAAAGTTTGCCCCTCAGAATCAATATATTCTAGGTTTGGAACAATTATCTAAAGACGAACATATTTCATTATTTAACCAAATCAGCGCTGCCGTTCATAATCAGGGAAAGGAGTTGGCAGATATTTATTTTACATTACACGGTAAGCAAATAAGGCTATTACACAAAGCCGAAGTTATTCACTTACAAGATGTTGCTAATTTAATTGATAAATTGAAAGTGGCTGCCGTGATGGTGCTTATACTGACTCTGCTGATGCTGGTTTATCTGTTTAGAAACAAAAGAAAGCCTAGGCTAAAAATACAGCTGGTTTGTTTATCAATATTAGTGGCGTTTATTGTTGCCCTTGTGTTTGTTGTCGGCCCGACTAAGGTGTTTTATCAGTTTCATATTTGGGTGTTTCCAGATGGCCATCAATGGTTTTTTTACTATCAAGAGTCATTGATGAGCACGCTGATGAAGGCCCCGGACTTATTTGGAGGCATTGCAGCCTCTATATTTATAGGTGGTTTAGTCCTATTGGGGTTGTTACTAATCGTTTTTTCTTATCTGTATCGGTTATTAAAGTTCAGATAATAAAACTAACCGCTAAAAGGGCGCAGCTAACTTAAACTGCATGCGCTCTTCGGTAATAGGATGATTAAAATCCAGTTCACGCGCATGCAACATTAAACGGTCGTTTTCTTTAGCACTTTCTGGTGCATAAAATGGATCGCCAATAATAGCATGACCCAAGTTCAGCATATGGATACGCAACTGATGTGAACGTCCCGTTTGCGGATACAGTTCTACTCTGGTGTAGTCTTCTGTTTGTTCTAAACGTTTCCAGCGGGTTAATGCGTAGCGGCCATCAGTGTGGCTAATTTTTTGCAGTGGACGGTTGGGCCAATCTACGCAAATTGGAAGGTTAACGCAGCCTCTGCTGCCGCGTAACTTACCTATCACTAAGCATTCATACACTTTGCGTGTTTTCTGCTTTTCAAACTGTTGTTGAATAAAGGTTAGCGCTTTTTTATTGCGCGCATACACCATAATGCCAGAGGTGTCCTGATCTAAGCGGTGGATAATAAATAACTCACCATGCACCTTTTCTAAGCGACTGGCGGCACAGTCTTTATTGTATAAGCCCGGTACGCTCAAAAGCCCAGATGGTTTATTGATAACGATAATTTGTTCATCAATAAATAGAATTTTAGGTAACGGAAAGTCAGTCATGGGCAATAATATGATTCGGTAAGTTTCTAATCAGTAGGGCTTTGCTTAAGTCTGTATTAGCACAACCATCGGGTTTCGGGATTTTTACAATAAAGCCCGAACCTGGTGCATCTTCACGAGGCTTGTCCTTTTTATCGAGTATGCTGGCTAAGTTAAAGGCAATGTTACCGCTAGGGGTCATAAGCTCTAAGCTATCGCCTACTTGAAAGCGGTTTTTCACATCCAGCAGCAAGCTATCGCCTAAGTCTTGTTGAACTTCAGCTACAAATTGTTGCTTAGTGCTGATGGAGTTACCGCGCTCGTAGTTTTGATATTCATCGTGAACATGGCGGCGGAAAAACCCTTCGGTATAGCCACGGTTAGACATGTTCTCTAAAGCATCCATTAGGCCCATGTCAAAGGGGCGTCCAGCGTTGGCGTCATCTATCGCTTGGCGGTAAGCCTGTGCTGTGCGTGCAGCGTAGTAGTGCGATTTTGTACGGCCTTCAATTTTAAGAGAATGCACGCCAATTTTAATAAGTTCTTCTACGTGTTGAATGGCGCGTAGGTCTTTAGAGTTCATGATGTACGTGCCGTGTTCGTCTTCGAAGGTCGGCATATATTCATTAGGGCGGTTAAGTTCTTGCAGTAAAAACACTTTTTCAGAAGGTGCGCCAACACCTAAAGTTGGTTGGGGCTTAAAAGATTCAGGGTTAAACTCTACCACGCCTTTAGGCACATAGTCGCCTGAGTAGGTCTCTTCGGCTTCATGAGCATCGTACTTCCAGCGGCAAGCGTTAGTGCACGAGCCTTGGTTGGCATCGCGGTGATTCATATAGCCTGATAGCAAACAGCGGCCGGAGTAGGCCATGCAAAGTGCGCCATGCACAAATACTTCAATTTCCATCTCTGGGCTGTGTTCGCGAATTTCTGCTACTTCTTTCAAAGAAAGCTCGCGTGATAAAATAATGCGTTTTACGCCTTGGCGTCGCCAAAACTCTACAGTGGCGTAGTTTACTACGTTGGCTTGTACGGATAAGTGGATTTCTTGGTCGGGCCAGCGGTCTTTTACCATCATTATCAAGCCGGGATCTGACATAATGAGGGCATCGGGCTGCATTTCTATGACGGGTTGAATATCACGTATATAAGTGCCGATTTTACTGTTATGCGGTGAAATATTGCTGACCACATAAAGCTTCTTGTTTAGCTCATGCGCGCGGTTTATACCATGAGCAAGGTTTTCTAAAGTAAAGTCGTTGTTACGTACACGCAAACTGTAGCGCGGTTGACCTGCGTAAACCGCATCCGCGCCATAAGCGAATGCGTATTCCATATTACGAAGAGTGCCGGCAGGAGAAAGTAATTCAGTCATAATAGTACCCAAAGAAAATCGCGACGCATTGTAGCAGGTTTTGATTTTCTATAGGGTGGTAGTTAGACAGATATTTGTAATTAGCTTTCTATGCCAAATAAGCTTACATCGGCGTCTTTAAGCAGTGCAAAGTACTCTTTGGGCAGTGGCAGCTGTCTTTTGTCAGTAACGATTGATAATACTTCACTTCTTATATCAGCCCAGTAACTACGTAAGTCTGAAACTTCAGCACCAAGTTCTATCATTTCATCCCAGTTGCTTTCTAAAGAAGCTTCTAGCAGCTCTAAATCATCACAATCAGGGTCAAATAGACTTTCAACTGCACTGTATAAAGCTGCATTGCATAGCTCTAAAATACGATAGGCTAGGCTGTCTTCACCTTCTTGTTGTTCCCGCCATGCATAGAACTCATCGTGAAACCGTAATAGGTTAGCTTGCGATTTAAGTTCACCACGCAAATAAGACAAAACCTTGCTGAGCAGTTTGCTATACGGGGCTGTATCGACTTGAGCATGCTCAGCCCAAAGTTGAACCTGAGCTGAGTTGATGCTGGCAATGGCAGCACACAACGCGCTACGTTGAATAGGGGTCAAGGTAAGAGTCCTTCTGAATTAAACTGGTAAGTAGAAAATAGCAGTGGACGTGTCCAGTGGCTACCTTCAGGTAGGGCGTTATCTAATTGTTCAATAAACTTTTTGGCGTTGGTATTTCTAACAAATTTTTGTTTGCCATCGGGTTTGTTGCCAAAGAAATCTTCCCAGTGGCCAAGAATATAGTGTTTGGCTTGAGTGTTTTTAACAATGGTTGCTGGATAGTTTTTTACTTGATTAAACGAAGCAGGGCAGATGATAGCAATATCGATTTCTTTGTTATCGTCCAATACGGGTACAACGCCTTGTTGTTCTGCCGTGGCTGAGTCTTGGTAGAATATGCGGTGTACGGGCTGTTGGTCAGCGTCTAAAAAGTCAATTAAATAAGCAATGGTTTGGCCTTCCTTCCAGCCAAATGAATGCCAAGGTAGTTTCTTCAGTGGTTTCTTATGCTTTCCTTGCATTAGCTTTATGCCCATAAAGTGAGGTGCATGCGAAGATTTTAATGCCATGATTCTAATGTTGCCTTCGGCGCTGTAAAACCATTTACCAGGTTTATCACTACTACCCATATCATTATTAACAGCCGTCATACGTTCAGCAGGGATTTCACTGATAATGCTGTTTACCGTTGTTTGTGAGCCATACAGATGCGCCTTTGGAGCATGCTTTTGCATTACATAGGGCACGTCTAGCAAGTGATCGTAATGAGCATGGCCAATGAGTATCATTTGAGCATTACTGGATTCAGGCATGAACTTATCAATTTTTTTATGGTTGCTACGCAGTGGCATAAAAGGGCCGGTCAGTAAAAGCGGCGGGTTTGTGAAAGATGGGCCTGTTAGTAAGACAGCATCACCATATTGAATACGGTGGCCACCCACACCTAAGTACTGAATTTTAAGGGTAGGTTCTTGTTGGTCAAGGTCTTGTTGGTTGGTGACTTGGGTCTGGAGGTTTTCAGCTTGAAAGCTGTGTTCTGCTATTTTCACAGAAGAAGCGCAGCCGCTTAAAAAAAACGTAATAAAAAATAAGGTGATAATGGATAGTGATTTCATACATAACTCTCGATTTTTTGTTTTTATTAGTAGTTGTTTTGGCTTTGAAAGCCACATTTTACGCCAATATTTAGTCTTTTACATTATGTGACAGAAACTATAGTACGCTCTGTGTATTATTAGTGACAAACTGAATGCTAGGCTACTACCTTTTAGAAAGTAATGTAGTCTAGATACTGTTTGATATGTATTTGCTTGTAGAAGACCGATAGATAATTTTACTTAGGTGAAAATTAATGGCTACTGTAATAATAAGAAATGAAAAGAACGAAGTCATCTTAGATTCTGTATTAACAAGTATTACACCCTTAGGGTTTGAGTGTGAGATTACGGAAGAAGAGATTAAAAGCCTGCGCAATGAAAGCGGAAGGCTTTTAAAATTAGTCTGTGAGCTGAACTTAGAAACTAATGCTGCGCCACTGTGTGTTTCAGGAAGCATTTCGATTAGTTCTATTCGTCGAATATCTCAAAACGTAAACTTGTTAATATCTCGCTTTACTAGCCTTGAGAAGGGCGCATATCAGTATATTGCTGAGTATATGAGTCATGGTAAAGTTGTCAGTTTTAATATTAACCAGTTAGCAGTCAAGCGTCGCGCCTAGTAGATATCTTTAAGCTTGGTTTCATCAAGCTGTTCGAACAGGGTCTTTTTTCTTTCGATCTTTTCTACTTTATCTGTTTTGTCTTGCTTCTTGGTAAGTTCAATTTCAGGTTTCTTTTCCTGTTTCTTGGCGGCAACGGGTTGCTGATCTGATTTTTTAGCTTCAGGGTTTTCCAATAAATACTTTTCATAAGCCGAAAGTTGCTTATGTTCTTTAGAAAGCTTGCGCTTAGGTTCAGCTTGGCCGCTGTGGGCTTGCGCCTTCTTAATTTTGGTTACACTTCCAGTTTTTACACTGTGAATGCGTTTTAAGGTGCGTTTTTTTCTGATGCGAGTCATAAATATCTTGTGCAGTGTGTGTTAGTTTGCATTCTAGCCGAAACAAGCAAGCTTGTAACGCATCATATCATTCCTGAGTCTAGGGCAATCGCTAGTGCTTGGGTGAGTTCATAGGCTTCAGTTTCAAAATCATCCTGCCACTCGCCTCGTAAAATCAAGGGTTCTTGAACCCAACGCCAGCGTAAGCCAGTAGTTATGCTTTCTAAGGCGCGTTTGGTGCCATCACCGCCACCTTGTCCCGCCCGTATAATGGCAGCGCAAGGCTTGCCCTGAGTAAGTTCTAAGCAGGGATAATAGTTGCGGTCAAAGTAGTCTTTTAGGGCGCCGCTCATGTAGGCAAGATTTTCAGGGGTGAAAAGTAAAATAGCATCTGCTGCTTGAGTGTCAGCAGGGTGGGTGTCAAAAGGTGACAAGATGATGAGCTTAGTTTGTTCAGTAGCAGCGTCTTCGTAAGCACGCTGGCAACCTTGCACTATCCTTTGTGTATTGGGCGAAGGCGCATGGGCGATTATTAACAAAGTCTTGCTCATCATTTGTACCTCAATAATAGTTATGCGTCTGGATTAACTCCATCCGTCTTTTTGATTACTAAAATATCGCAATCTAATTTATCCAGTAACAGTTCTGCAGTGTTACCAATCAATACCCCAGATAAGCCTGTACGACCAACACTGCCAATCATAACAACGTCTGTCTCTAAGGTCTTGGCAAGCTCTGAGACAACGATTTCAGGTGCGCCTTCAGTGACGTGAATATTGTTACGAGAGATATTGTATTTATCAGCCCATCGACCACAGGCTTCTTCATGTTGTTCTTGTACGTATTGGTGTAAGTCATCCGGTGCTGTGACTTCCGGCACCATGGCAAAGGCAACGTTAACCAGCGGGTAGGCGTTAACAATATGCAGGTCTGTGTCGAAGTGATCAGAAAACTGCTCAGCAAAAGATAAAATATTATCATTAATTAGTTTGTGGCCTTCATCCGCAGAGGTAGCATCAATACTTGCCAGTAAGCGGTTATGCTTCCAAGGTTCTGATGACTTAATCAACATAATAGGGGCAGGGCAGTGGCGTAATAAGTTCCAGTCTACCGGAGTAAAAATTCTATCCATTAGGCTGTGCTTGTTAGGACGCTTTAATACTAGGTCGAAATTTGTTTCCTGTGCCGCAATTAATACCGCTTCGTACAAGTGTTTCTGCCAACGCACGTCAATTTTAACTTTGATGTCGTCAACTTCATGTACAAGACTATTTAGCCATTTGGATGTTTGGCTTATTAAACCTTCTTTAAGTTGGTTGCGAGTGCCATCGTTTAATGTGGTGCTCTCAGCACTGTATGAATCCCAAGTGTTGGTTAACAGGGTTAATTCAGCGTTAACAGAACGTGCCAACCAAAGACCTTTCTTCAGGGCATGTAATTCATTACTGCCTTTATCAAGTACTACTAAAATACGGTTAATGTTAAGCATTGTGATCTCCTTGATTATATAGGTTTACTCTATCGAGTTTACCAAAACTTGCCTTGCTATAAGTCAGCCTAGCACTAACTTACAGTGATTAAAATTAACTGTAATTATTTTAATGCTTAAGCGAGTTTAAGAATGCCTTGGCAGCGTTGCTTAAAGTTCTTGAATTTAAATAGATTACCCCTAGAGAGCGCTTTAAGGGTACGTCCGGCCATGCCAATACGTGACAGTGAATGTCCAGCATAGACTTAGGCAACATGCTCCAGCCCATGCCTACGGTAACCATCATTTTGATCGTTTCTAAGTAGTTGGTGGGCATTGGAGCGTGCAATGTCAGCCCCTGTTGTTGAAATATGCGTTCTACTAGTTGAAAGGTAATAGTGTCCGGTTCGGGAAGTATGGCGGGTACCTTACTAAGATCGGCTAGGGTTAAGCTGGATTGCTGAGCAAGAGGGTGGTTGTTAGCGCATACGCACACCATTTCATCTTGCCAAAGGGGTAAGATTTTTAAGTCTGCATGATTTAAATCGTTGGCATCATCTAGCGTAGTTAAAGCCAGCTCTACTTGGCGTTGATGTATGGCTTTATAGGCTTTTTCAGAGCCAACAAAACTTAAGTCTAGGTTTACTGCAGGGTAATTGGCAGTAAATTCACGCACGACAGAAGGCAGGCGGTGCAAGCCAATATGATGGCTGGTGGCCAAGGATAGGGTGCCGGCTACTTCGGTATCGTGGCTTTGAATAGCTATTTCAGTATCACTGATCAAGTCCAATATTTTCTGGGCATTGGGTAGGAGGATACGACCTGCTTCAGTCAAGCTAACGGTACGATTGTGGCGGTCAAACAGCTTTGTATTTAAGTGTTGCTCCAGTTGTTGAATGCGCTTACTTACCGCTGACTGGGTTAAGTGCAGATATTCAGCAGCCTGAGAGAACGATTGTAAATTTGACACAGCAATAAATGCATTAAGTGAGTGTGTGTCCATTGGGTTGTTCCTGAGTGGTATTCCTATTTGGAATGAAAGCTAGAAAAATTATGAGTTTGAGTTGTTTATCAGGAAGCGTATGATAATACAACTATAAACGATTAGTTTTAAACAACATTAACCCCTATTTAAAAATGAGAGGGAAGAAATGGCTGGAAAAACCTTATACGACAAGTTGTGGCAACAGCACTTGGTTAAACAGCGCGAAGATGGCACTGCGCTTATCTATATCGACCGTCAATTACTGCACGAAGTAACCTCGCCGCAGGCGTTTGAAGGCCTACGTATTGCTAACCGCATGCCTTGGCGTATTGATGCCAACATTGCTACGCCAGACCATAACGTTTCTACCGATACCGAAGAACGTAAGGCTGGTATTGAAGGCATTGAAGATCCAGTGTCACGCATACAGGTGAAAACCTTGGGTGATAACTGCGAAGAATACGGTATTACGGAATTCAAGATGGACGATATCCGTCAGGGGATCGTACATGTCGTTGGCCCAGAGCAGGGCGCGACCCTACCTGGTATGACCGTTGTTTGTGGTGATTCGCATACGGCTACACACGGTGCTTTTGCAGCATTGGCACAGGGTATTGGTACCTCTGAAGTAGAACACGTACTAGCCACTCAGTGCTTGATTCAGCGTAAATTCAAAAATCAGTTGATTACAGTCGAAGGCGAAATCGGCCAAGGCGTTACCAGTAAAGACATAGTGCTGCACATCATTGGTGTGATTGGTACTGCTGGTGGTAATGGCACAGCCATTGAGTTCGGTGGTTCCGCCATTCGTGCACTAAGCATGGAAGCGCGTATGACCATTTGTAATATGGCCATTGAAGCCGGTGCTCGTGTGGGTATGGTCGCCTTTGATGATAAAACTGCTGAGTACTTTAAAGGCCGTCCTTATGCGCCAAAAGGTGCTCATTGGGATTTAGCTGTTGAAGCATGGCAAGACTTGGTTTCAGACGAAGACGCTGTATTCGATAAAGTCGTAGAAATTCGTGCTGAAGATATTCAGCCGCAAGTGACTTGGGGAACTTCACCTGAGATGGTTATTAGTGTTAATGACACTGTACCTACACTTGAAGACGCGAAGAACGACGTACAGCGTGCTGGTTTTGAGCGTGCCTATGAATATATGGGATTAACACCCGGTCAGAAGCTAAGTGACATTCAGTTAGATCGCGTGTTTATTGGATCATGCACTAACTCGCGTATTGAAGACTTGCGTTTGGCTGCCAGCGTAATTAAAGGTCGCAAAGTAGCTTCTACTATTAAGCAGGCCATGGTCGTTCCGGGTTCTGGTTTAGTTAAGGCTCAAGCGGAAAAAGAAGGCTTGCATAAGATCTTTACTGAGGCAGGTTTCCAGTGGCGTGAGCCAGGCTGTTCTATGTGTTTGGCAATGAACAATGACCGCTTGTTACCAGGTGAGCATTGCGCTTCTACGTCAAACCGCAACTTTGAAGGGCGTCAGGGTTATGGCGGTCGTACTCATTTAGTGAGTCCGGCTATGGCCGCCGCCGCTGCAATTGCAGGTCATTTCGTTGATGTGCGTGAATTTTAGGAGAATACGATGAGAGCTTTTACTGTACACACTGGCATTGTTGCTCCTATGGATCGTGCCAACGTTGATACCGATATGATTATTCCAAAACAGTTCCTTAAATCGATTAAGCGTACTGGATTTGGCCCTAACTTGTTTGACGAGCTGCGCTACTTAGATTTGGGTGAACCGGACGCTGATAACTCAGGTCGTCCACTCAATCCAGACTTCGTACTAAACCAGCCCCGCTATAAAGGCGCGTCTGTATTATTGGCGCGTGAAAACTTTGGCTGTGGTTCAAGTCGTGAACACGCACCTTGGGCATTAGAAGACTACGGATTTCGTACGATAATCGCGCCAAGCTTTGCTGATATTTTCTTTAGCAACTGCTTCAAAAATGGTTTGTTACCCATCGTTTTAGACGACGCCACGGTTGATCGTTTGTTTGTCGCCTCAGAAGCCACCGAAGGTTACCAGCTAACAATAGATCTTGAAGCACAAGTTGTTAAAACGCCCACAGGCGAAGCAATACCTTTTGAAGTAGACGCTTTCCGTAAGCACTGCTTATTAAATGGCTTAGATGATATTGGCTTAACCTTAGAAGACGCTGACGCTATTAAAGCGTATGAAGCAAAGCGTAAAGTAGAAGCGCCTTGGTTGTTTGGTTAGTCTGGGGTTGAGGGTCTAGAGTCAGGTGCAAAGCGCGCTAGACACTCGGCTCCCAGCTTCCGGCCTTCTAAACACAAAAAACTATAAGCTTGCTGCTCAGGTGCGGCATTGAATGGAATACATAGAATGACAAAAAAAGTATTAGTGTTACCCGGTGATGGCATCGGCCCTGAAATCACTGCAGAAGCAGTAAAAGTATTAGAAGCAGTTAGCAAAAAATTCAATCTAGGCATTGAGACCGATGAAGCCACCCTTGGCGGTAGTGCTTATGACAAGCATGGTCATCCATACCCAGAAGAAACCCGTGTTAAAGCCGAAGCGGCTGATGCTATTTTATTGGGTGCGGTTGGTGGGCCTAAATGGGATGGTAAAACTGAGCGCCATTTACGCCCAGAGCAAGGTTTGTTAGATATTCGTGCGGCCTTGGATTTGTTTGGTAACTTACGCCCAGCAATTTTATTCCCGCAACTAGCGGCGGCATCTTCGTTAAAGCCTGAAATTGTGTCAGGTTTGGATATTTTAATTGTACGTGAATTGACTGGTGGCATTTACTTTGGTCAACCGCGCGGAATCCGTATCTTAGAAAACGGTGAGCGTGAAGGCTTTAACACCTACAAGTACAACGAAAGTGAAATCCGTAGAATCGCCAAAGTAGCCTTTGAAGCGGCAATGGTGCGTGGTAAAAGACTATGCTCAGTTGATAAAGCTAACGTCTTAGAAGCAACAGTGTTGTGGCGTGAGATTGTTGAAGAAGTAGCGAAAGACTACCCAGAAGTAGAGCTTTCTCATATGTATGTCGATAACGCCGCTATGCAACTAGTGCGAGCACCTAAGCAGTTTGATGTGATTGTAACGGGCAACTTGTTTGGTGATATTCTTTCCGATGCCGCTGCCATGCTGACAGGTTCTATTGGTATGTTACCGTCTGCGTCTTTAGATAAAAACAATAAAGGCATGTACGAGCCAGTGCATGGCAGTGCGCCCGATATTGCAGGGCAAAATATAGCTAACCCCTTAGCAACCATTCTGTCAGCTGCTATGATGCTGCGCTATTCATTGAATGCACCTTTGGCTGCAGATGCAATTGAGCAGGCGGTAAGCAAAGTATTAGATAAGGGCTTACGTACAGGTGATATCTATAGTGAAGGTATGACCCGTGTAGGCACAAAAGAAATGGGCGACGCCGTAGTGGCCGCTCTGAGTGAGGTTTAATATGTCATTACAAAAAGTTGGTATAGTTGGCTGGCGCGGTATGGTCGGTTCTGTGCTCATGCAACGCATGCAGGAAGAGAAGGATTTCGATTTAATTCAACCTGTGTTTTTTACAACTTCACAGAAAGGCCTGCCTGCGCCTGACTTTGCCGGTAAGGACAGTGGATTATTAGAAGATGCCTTCGACATTGAAGCATTGAAAGCACAAGATGTAATTATTACCTGCCAAGGTGGCGATTATACTAAAGAAGTACATCCTAAGCTGATTGCAGCAGGTTGGACTGGTTATTGGATTGACGCTGCTTCTGCGTTACGTATGAACGAAGATGCTGTTGTAGTATTAGATCCTGTTAACTTGAACGTGATTAAAGACAGTCTAAACAAGGGTGTTAAAACTTTTGTCGGTGGCAACTGTACGGTTAGCTTAATGCTGATGGCTATTGGTGGTCTTTTCGAAAAAGACTTGGTTGAGTGGGTCGCCCCACAAACATACCAAGCAGCATCAGGCGCTGGCGCTAAAAATATGCGCGAGCTGATCGAACAAATGGGTGCTATTCGTGATAACGTCAAAGATCTATTAGACGATCCAGCTTCTGCAATATTAGAAATTGACCGTAAGACCGCTGAGTTTATTGGTGGAAATTCAATTCCAACCGCTAACTTTGGTGTACCTTTAGCGGGCAGTGTTATCCCTTATATCGATTCGCAGCTAGAAAGCGGTCAGAGTCGTGAAGAGTGGAAAGCACAGGCAGAGGCAAACAAAATATTAGGTCGCTCTGACAACCCAGTGCCAATCGATGGTATTTGTGTACGTGTCGGTGCAATGCGCTGTCACAGCCAAGCACTAACCATTAAATTGAAAAAAGACTTGCCGCTGGCTGAAATTGAGCAAATTATTGGCAGTCATAATGATTGGGTGCAAGTAATACCAGACGAGCGTGAAGCTAGTATGCATGACCTAACACCTACCAAGGTCACCGGTACATTAAATATTCCAGTGGGGCGTATTCGTAAGCTATCCATGGGGCCTGAGTATATCTCCGCATTTACCGTTGGTGATCAGCTTCTTTGGGGAGCAGCTGAACCGTTACGTCGTATGTTAAGAATATTGTTAAATCACTAATAATAAGACGAATTTAAAGGACAAAACGGGGCAAAATGCCCCTTTGCTCATTTATTTTCTATGGAATATGCTCTAAGCTATTCATTCGTATGAGCTTTTGTGTTAAATCTGCACACTGTTTATTGCATGGCTTAAGGATTTCATTAATACTTGGCTGCAAAATGGATGGAAACAGAAAGCTGGGTTGGGATAAACTCGACTATTTAAGATCGTAAACAAATTTGATAGGGCGACACATCGCCATAACAACAAGGAAGCATTAATGAAGCGCCTTCTCACAAATGCCGTCATCTTTGCTGGTGGTTTGATGGTCTCATCTCAGTTATTGGCGCTGGGGAGTTAACACTCGAATCAGCTTTGAGCCAGCCACTTAAAGCCGAAATAGAGCTAGTTGACACTAAGGGTTTAACAGGGTGGGAAATTAAACCGAGTCTTGCAAATCAAGAAGACTTCGACCGCGCCGGTGTAGACCGTGTTTTCTTTTTAACCAAAATAGAGTTCAAGGTTGAGGGCGATCGTATTGTACTAAGTACGAACGAACCCATTAATGAACCCTTCTTAAATTTTTTAATAGAGCTGAATTGGCCAGCAGGGCGTGTATTACGTGAATATACCGTATTACTCGATCCACCGACCTACGATGAATTAAATTATCAGCCTCTAGTCGTTACACCTGAAATGCAAGCCACTGAACAAAGGCTTGTTGTCGCCACTCCTGAAGAACCCGTATTAGTAAATAAGTGGAGCCAACCCGCAGAAGCTGGAACCTATAAAGTTCAGCCAAACGATACTTTGTGGGCTATAGCATTAGAAAATCGTCCTTCTAATGATATTACACCCCAGCAGATGATGCTGGCGATTCAAGAACAAAACCCACAAGCTTTTATCAATGGCAATATTAACCGCCTGAAAAGCCATCACGTTTTACGTATTCCTGATGAGCAGCAGATTCGCTCAATAGGTGTAGCCGCTGCAGTTGCAGAAGTTGGCCGTCAAAACAAAGCACTATCAACAGCGACTGCTCAATATGATGCTACCGGTCGTGCTGGCAGCATGTCAGGCGAGCAAGCTAGTAAGAGTGGTGGTGAAGTCCGTTTGTTAGCAGCTAAGACAGAAGATGCGGCTACAGCAGGTACGGCTGGTGATGTTGGCGAAGGTAGCGGTGTTAGTCGTCAAGCATTAGAAAACGATCTAGCTATCGCCTTAGAAAATGTCGACAGTAGTAAGCGTAGCAATGAAGAGCTAAGTACACGTCTAGCTTCATTAGAAGATCAGATTGACACTCTACAACGCTTGATTAGCTTAAAGGACGATCAACTTGCAGGCTTGCAAACAGACGCCTTACTCGCTTTAGATGTAACAGAGACGAATGTACAAGACTTCAACTTCAACGAACAAGAACAGGTTGAAACTGCAGAAGAAGTAGTCGCAGAGATTACTGCAGAAGAACTTGCTGCTCAGCAAGCTCAACAAGAAGCCGATGAAAAAGCACGTCGTGATAATTTAAATGCTCTAATGGCAGAACAAGATCAACAGCAAGAAAAATCAATAGTTGATGAGCTTTTAGAGAACCCCTTAATACCTGTAGGTGCAGCTGTTGTTCTATTAATAATTGTCCTGTTATCAGCACGCGCACTGAAGAAAAAGAAGCCTAAAGCTACCACATCATTCCATGATGACGATATCGCTAGCGATGACTCAATGCTAAGAGATATTGAATTAAGCGAAGGCTCGTTGGATGATTTTAATTTTGCCGAAGATGAAGATACCGATCTACAGACTTTCTCTCAATTTGATGAAGATGACGATGCAGCTGGATCTCAAGCATCCAATGAAGGTCAAGACAGTGCAGCACAAACTGAAGACGTGATAACTGAATCTGATATCTATATCGCCTTTGGTAACTTTGAACGTGCTGTACAGATATTAAAAGATGCAATTGAAAAAGAGCCTAAGCGTTCAGACTTACATCTTAAGTTGTTAGAAGTTTTTGTAGAAACTGATGATGCTAAAGAGTTTGCTAATACTGAATCACAACTACTTGCCTTGGGTGACTCAGCTGCCTCGTTAGAAGCAGAGAGTATGCGCCAGCGCTTAACCGCGCCAATTGAACCAGTAGCCACTGATAGCACTGATCTGGATAGCACTGACTTTTCTGAGCTAGATCTTTCAGATGATGACTTTACTGAAACGGGTTTTGCTGACGATAATAATTCACCACAGCTGCAAGCTGATGATCTAGAATCTGGTGAGTTGGCTCTCGACCTTTCAGAAGAGTTTGACGCAGGCTTGGACTTCGCTGACGCATTGGATATGAGTGCCGACAAGCCTGAAATAGTTGGAATTGATTCTCTGTCAGAAAATATTCCTACGCTAGACTTGGAAGAAGACTTAGCAATAGATCTTGATGATGAAGAAATTGTGTCCGAAAAGGCGGCAGCAGATAGCAATGATTTAGAGTTCAGCTTCGATGAACTCCCAGTGCTTGATGACTCAGATTTGCTTGATGAAACGCCTACTGTGGTTTTAGAAGATTCTGTTCTAGAAAATGACAACAGCTTAGATTTTAGTATGGATTTTGAACAAGAATCCTTACCAACTCAAACTGTAATCAAAGATGAAACTATTGAAGTCGATAGCGATGAATTAGAATCTTTAGATTTTAATGTGGAAGAAAAAGGCTATGGCCGTGTTGAAACACTAGAGTTTGACGTTTCTTCTAACAGAGATATAGACGGATTAGATAGCTTAGAAGATCTTTTAGACAACAAGGATAATTCCGTAGATGATCTATCCGATTTGTCTTTTGATATAGAAAATATAGCTGAAGATGATATCGAACTTAATGATATTGAGTCAGATGCACCTACAGAGTTAACCGAAAAAACAGCGGACACTGAATTGCCTAGTTTTTCTGACGACGAGTTAGATTTCGATTTAGGTGGCTCAGATAGCTCAACTGAAGACATTGATTTATCAATGCCTGTTTCTGACGCACCGGTGGTAACACCTACATCAGCAGATGAAATTGATTTAGACGAACTGGCTGCCTCTGAGAACGAATTTGATTTTCTAGCCGGAACCGATGAGTGTGCCACTAAGTTAGACTTGGCGCGTGCATACATTGACATGGAAGATACAGTGGGTGCTAAAGAGCTGTTACAAGAGATAATCGAAGAAGGCTCTGACCAGCAGAAGTCTGAGGCTCGGGAGCTGCTAGCTAACCTTGCTTAAGTAAATATGTCTGAAACAACTCGCTATGCTGCGGTCGTGGAATATAACGGTGCTTATTTTCACGGCTGGCAGCAGCAAAAACATCATAACGAACCTACCGTACAAGCCGCTCTTGAGGCGGCTATATCTAAAGTAGCTAATCATCCTGTCATCGTATTTGCCGCAGGCAGAACAGATGCAGGGGTGCATGCTACTCACCAAGTTTTTCATTTTGATACTAATGTTCAGCGTTCCGATTACAGTTGGCTAATGGGTGCTAATACCAACTTACCAGCTGGTGTTGCCATACAATGGGTTGGGGCGGTTGATAATGAGTTTCACGCACGCTTTAAAGCTCAGGCTCGCTGTTATCGTTATTTGATAAATAACTCACCAGCAAAGCAAGCGCTTTGCCATGATCAGCTGACTTGGTGGCGTTATCCTTTAGATGAACAATTAATGCAGCAAGCAGCACAAAGCTTGTTGGGTGAGCATGATTTCACCTCGTTTCGTGCAAAAGATTGCCAAGCTAAAACCCCCATTAAAACCATTCATCGGGTTCTAGTTAAGCGCTGGGGTAATATTATTATGGTAGAAGTTGAAGGTAGTGGTTTTCTCTATCATATGGTACGTAATATTGTTGGCACATTGCTGCCCATTGGTGAGGGTCATAAGCCTGTCGAGTGGATGGCGCAAGTGTTAAGCGCTAAAGATAGGACTCAAGCAGGCATAACATCGCCTGCTACAGGCTTATATTTTGTTGGTGTTTATTACCCAGAAGAATACAATTTTATTCCTAGCCAGCCTTATGGGCCAGCTTTGCTTGAGCCAGTACTTTCTTAAGATATATAAACTGGATAACCTTCCATGCGTACAAGAATTAAGATTTGCGGTATAACTCGTCCTGAAGATGCACAAGCCGCCATTCAAGCTGGTGCTGATGCAATAGGCTTGGTTTTTTATGCGCCCAGCCCGCGAGCGGTTAATATAGAACAAGCACAAAAGATTGCTGCTGTGGTGCCGCCTTTTGTCACAATTACTGCCCTTTTTGTTGATCCTAGTGCAGAGGAAGTGCAAAAGGTTTTAGATAGCGTTAGAATTGACCTAATCCAATTCCACGGTGATGAAGACGAGCACTTTTGTGAACAATTCAACACATCATATATTAAAGCCATTCGTGTCCGGCAGACGCAGGATGTGGTGGCGAACAGCCTGCGCTTCCCAAGCGCCTTGGCGTTTCTGTTAGACAGCTTTAAAGCCGGCGTGCCCGGCGGTACCGGCGAAACCTTTGATTGGTCACTGATACCAAAAGAATCATCTAAACCCATTATTCTTGCTGGCGGTTTAACCGCAGAAAATATTGCCTTAGCTATACAACAAGTACAGCCCTTTGCTGTCGACGTTAGCGGTGGTGTAGAAGCCACAAAAGGCATTAAAGACCCCAGTAAAATACAAGCATTTATTAACGAGGTTAATCGTGTCTAAAGTTGACTTAAATATTGAGCTTCCCGACGAGCGTGGCCATTTTGGTATATTTGGTGGCCGTTTTGTTTCTGAGACCTTAACAGCTGCTCTTGATGAGCTAACAGAAACCTACGAAAAACTACGTGATGACCCTGATTTTCAAGCAGCCTTTGATTCAGACTTAGCTCACTATGTTGGCCGTCCTTCGCCCCTGTACTTGGCAGAGCGTCTGACTGAACATTGCGGCGGTGCGCAAATATGGTTGAAGCGTGAAGATCTAAACCATACTGGCGCGCACAAAATTAATAACACCATAGGCCAAGCATTATTAGCTAAGTTTATGGGTAAAAAGAAAGTGATTGCTGAAACTGGCGCAGGACAGCATGGTGTTGCAACAGCAACTGTAGCAGCTCGTTTTGGGCTTGAGTGTAAGGTTTTCATGGGAGCGGTTGATATTGAACGCCAAAAGCTCAACGTTTATCGCATGGAGCTTTTAGGAGCAGAGGTTGTATCAGTTTCTTCTGGTACAAAGACCTTAAAAGACGCCATGAACGAAGCTATGCGCCATTGGGTTACCAATATTGATGATACCTATTACGTCATTGGTACCGCCGCCGGTCCGCACCCATACCCTATGTTGGTGCGTGATTTTCAATCGGTGATTGGGCGTGAGGTAAAGCGCCAGAGCCTTGCTCAAATCGGTCGTCAACCTGATGCCTTAGTGGCTTGTGTGGGTGGTGGTTCTAACGCTATTGGTTTGTTCTATCCTTACTTAAAAGACACAGAAGTGGCTCTTTATGGTGTTGAGGCCGCTGGTAAGGGCTTAGATACAGACCAGCACGCTGCGCCTATCAATCGTGGTCGTCCAGGCGTGTTACACGGCAATCGTACTTACCTAATGGAAGACGAAAATGGCCAGATCTTAGGCACACATTCTATTTCAGCTGGGCTTGATTACCCAGGTGTTGGCCCTGAACACAGCTGGTTACATGACATTGGCCGTGCTAAATACGTTGGCGCTACCGATGACGAGGCTTTAGATGCGTTCCATAAGCTTACTAAACTTGAGGGCATTATGCCGGCATTAGAGTCATCCCATGCCGTTGCTTATGCTATGAAGCTGGCAGCAACTATGGAGTCTGATCAACATATAGTAGTGAACTTATCCGGTCGTGGTGACAAAGACATTCACACCGTGGCTTCCTTAGAGAAGGGCAAATAAATGAACCGTATTGATATCACTTTTGCTAACTTAAAAGAACAAAAGCGTAAGGCTTTAATTCCATTTATTACAGCCGGTGATCCTACGTTGGTCGCTACTGTTCCTATGATGCATGCGCTGGTAAAAGCTGGCGTTGATATTGTTGAGCTGGGTGTGCCTTTCTCTGACCCAATGGCCGATGGCCCCACCATTCAGTTAGCTAGTGAACGTGCGCTTGCGCATAATACTTCCTTACGTGATGTGTTAGCCATGGTGGCTGAATTTCGTCAAACCAACAATGACACACCTGTGGTATTAATGGGCTATTTAAACCCTGTAGAGCGCATGGGTTACGAAGTATTCGCTGAAGAATGTAAAAAAGCCGGCGTGGACGGTGTTTTGTTGGTGGATTTACCCCCAGAAGAAGCAGTAGACGTTGAGCAATATTTCAAAAGCCGTAACGTCGATATGATTCACTTGATTGCACCAACCACTACAGATGAGCGTATTAAAATCATTGGCAAGGTAAGCACTGGTTATGTCTATTACGTTTCGGTGAGAGGGGTAACGGGTTCTAAAGCGATTGATTTAGAAGATGTTAGCCAAAACTTGGAGCGCATTCGTAAGCACATTAGTATTCCTGTTGGGGTCGGCTTTGGTATTAGCAATGGCGAAACCGCTGCAGCGGTGGCCAGTGTTTCTGACGGTGTTATTGTTGGCTCGGCGCTGGTTAATCTGATTGCTGCTAACAGCACAGATCCGCAAGCGGCTCAACAGGCTGTAAGTGCCTTAATTACAAGCATGCGTACTGCTTTGGATGCTCTATAACATGCGCTTTAATCCGGACAGCGCCAGCTTAGTTCAGTGGTTGGAACGTTTAGAAAAGCTGCATCCCACTGAAATAGATCTTGGTTTAACTCGGGTTAAGCAGGTGGCAGATCGTCTAAATTGTTTAAAACCGGCACCGCTAACAATTATTGTAGGCGGCACCAATGGCAAAGGTACTACTTCTGCCTTATTGGTGGCCCTGCTGCGCGCTCAAGGATTAAAAGTTGGGGCTTATAATTCACCACATATTCATCGTTACAACGAACGTATCAGCATAAATGGCATGGAAGCCAGTGATGCTGATATCTGCCAAAGCTTCCGTAAAATAGAGGCTAAGCGTCAAGATATCAGCCTTACTTACTTTGAATTCGGTACTTTGGCTGCTCTTTGTCACTTCCAAGAACAGCAAGTAGATGCTTGTGTGTTAGAGGTTGGTTTAGGCGGACGGTTAGATGCAGTCAATATGGTCGATGCTGATATTTCTATAGTGACTAGTATTGGTTTGGATCATCAGTCGTATTTAGGTGACACTCTAGAGCTTATTGCCTATGAAAAGTGCTCTATAGCACGTGCTGACAAATGGTTGGTGTGTGGACAATCAAAACCACCAATAACTGCCGCCGAAACAGTGACTAATCTAGACGGTAAGATTTGCCAGCGTGACCAAGACTTCTTTATCGAAGCCAGCGATACGGGCTTTGATTTACGCTTTAAGTATGAGAATAAGGAGCAGTACTGGAAATTACCCCCAGCACGCATTCCCCATCATAATATTGCCAGTGCCATTCAAGCGCTAGCCTTAATAAATCAGTTACCCAATTTTTCGCAAGTAACAACGGTGCTATCTGATCTACGTGTGGCTGGACGTCTACAGAGTTTTCAAAAAGACGAGTTAACTCTTACCTTAGACGTTGCTCATAACGAACAGGCAGCCGCATACATCGGCCAAAAACTTAAACAAGTTGATGGCATAGTGTTAGCCATGCTGTCTGATAAAGAGCCAGCGAAAGTAGTCAAAGCTTTACCTAATGCTGCACAATGGGTTTTGTTGAGCTTAAACTGCCCACGTGGATTGAGTGCAGAACAACTTGCACTTAAAGCTCAAATAACGACAGACTTTAGCTGCGCTCAGAGTATGAAAGAAGTGTTTAAGCAGTTACCTAAGCAAGGACACTGGTTAATTTGTGGCTCTTTTTATACGGTAGATGCTGCGTTAGAAGTAATTCTTGAGGACAAAGCATGGCTCCCAATTTAAAGCGTAGATTACTTGGTGCGTTTCTTACTATTCTTGTGGTGGTAATTACTTTGCCCGTGATACTCGATAAAACAAGGCATATGGAAGCATTACCCAGTGATGTTCCACCTATGCCAGAGATACCTGAATGGGCCGAAGTAAAGAACGAACAACGTGTACGTATTGAGTTAACAGATTTGGCTTCGGGTGAGGCTGCAAAGTCGCTTGCACCAAAACGACGTCAAGTTGTCACGGAAGATGCTGCCCCTATAGAGTCAATTGCTAACAATGCTGCAGGACTGGATGAAAACAATCTGGCAGTTGCTTGGGTACTACAGTTAGGCGCTTTTAATGAACGTGCGAAAGCAAATGCATTGCGTGATGAGTTACGCAGTAAAAACTACAAAGCCTTTACTGATGAGTTCTCTGACGAAGAGTTAATACGTGTTTATGTTGGGCCTGAATTGCAACGAGAAAAAATTGAAGTATTGCAGCGAAAGCTCGCTAAAGAGTTAGATCAGAACGATATCTTTATAAAACGCTGGCTTCCTAGTCTGTAACGGAAAGAGTGCTTTGGCTAGTTTCAATGATTTGCTATAATTCCATTCTTTTTTAAATAATTTTGAGGCGGTTCATGGCGATAATTGATTGGGTGCTACTTGCAGTTGTGGCAGTGTCCGTACTTATCAGTCTCAAACGTGGTTTTGTAAAAGAGGCTCTATCATTAGCCTCTTGGGTTATTGCTTTTATAGTGGCGCGTATGTTTGGCGCAAATTTGGCTACCTTGTTGGTTGGTACAGTGGATACTGAATCATTACGCTGGGTAATAGCCTTTACGATTTTATTTGCGGGCACTTTAATTATAGGTGCACTGTTAAATCATTTATTAATAGAGTTTATCCGCATGACGGGCTTAACCGGAACAGACCGTGTGTTTGGAATGGTATTTGGCTTTGTGCGTGGATTAGTGATTTTGGTCGGAGTGGTGTATGGCTTACAGTACACCGTTGTGCCAAATGATGCTTGGTGGCAAGAATCTAGCATCATTCCTTATCTTACAACACTTGCTGACTGGGCTCGTAAAACCTTACCGGGTGCTGCTGAGCAGGTACAATCTTTTACTCAACAATTTTGAGGTTAATCGCACATGTGCGGAATCGTGGGTATCGTTGCTAAATCCCCTGTGTCATAAGAACAAGTTGTTTTTACGTAAAAGCAATGGTCTAGTAAGTGATGTGTTTCGCAGCCGTCATATGCAACGATTAATCGGTAATATGGGTATTGGACACGTCCGTTACCCAACCGCCGGCAGTACCAGTTCTGCTGAAGCTCAACCGTTTTATGTGAATTCGCCTTACGGTATTACCTTGGCGCATAACGGTAACTTAACCAACAGCGAAAAGCTTGCTGAAGAAATTTATCGTGAAGATTTTCGTCATATAAATACCAGCTCGGATTCAGAAGTGTTGCTGAATATATTTGCTCACGAACTGCAAGAGCAAAAGCAATTAGAACCCACCCCTGAGATGATTTTCGCTGCCGTTAGTAAAGTGCATAAGCGCGTACGCGGTGCCTACGCGGTAGTCTGTTTAATCAGTGGTTATGGTATTGTTGCTTTCCGTGATCCTAATGGTATTCGTCCAGTAGTTTACGGTACCCGTGACAGCGCTGATGGTAAAGAATACATGGTGGCCTCTGAGTCAGTAGCACTGAATAGTTTAGACTTTAAACTGGTGCGTGATATTGCCCCAGGTGAAGCCATTGTTATTACTGAATCTGGTGAGTTTTACAGCCAGCAATGTGCTGAAGAAACAACACTAACGCCTTGTATCTTTGAGCATGTTTACTTTGCTCGTCCAGACTCTGTAATAGATGGTATGTCTATCTACAAAGCACGCTTACGTATGGGCGAAAAACTTGCCGAAAAAATTCTGCGTGAGTTTCCTAATCACGATATAGACGTAGTAATGCCTATTCCGGATACCAGCCGCTCTTCGGCAATGGAACTGGCTAATTACTTAGGGCTTAAGTATCGCGAAGGTTTTATGAAAAATCGCTATATTGGCCGTACCTTTATTATGCCCGGCCAGCAGTTGCGCCGTAAGTCTGTTAAGCAAAAGCTGAACGCGCTGGATTTAGAGTTCCGTGGTAAAAACGTGTTGCTGGTTGATGATTCCATCGTACGTGGTACCACTTGCGAGCAAATTATTAATATGGCTCGCGCCGCCGGTGCTAAAAAAGTATATTTTGCTTCAGCTGCACCTGCCGTACGCTTCCCTAACGTCTATGGCATTGACATGCCTGCTAAGTCTGAATTGATCGCCAATAACAAAACCACCGAAGAAATTGCCCGTGTAATTGGTGCCGACTGGCTAGTGTTTCAGGACGTTGAAGACTTAAAACAAGCCTGCTTAGAAGGCAGTAAAACTCAAGCCAGAACCTTTGATTGTTCTGTGTTTGATGGACAATATGTCACCGGTGATGTTGACGAAGCCTACCTAGCTCGTTTATTAGAGTTACGTAATGATGTCAGCAAACGAAAAAACGACGCTGTAGAAAACGTCAATATTGATCTTCATAATGATTCAGAAGTTGAGTAACAATGGATTTCTCCGAATTTAACGATCGCTATCAATCCGATCTAACCGACTGCGCACTTGAAACCTTAGCCGTAAGAGCAGGGCAGGTGCGTACCGCTGAATGTGAGCATTCAGAGCCGATATTTTTAAGCAGCAGTTATGTTTTTAACTCTGCCGCTGAAGCAGAAGCACGCTTTACTGGTGAGGTGAAGGGTAACGTTTATTCTCGTTACACCAACCCAACCGTGCGTACCTTTGAAGACCGCTTAGCAGCAATGGAAGGAGCCGAAGCTTGTGTGGCCACTGCCAGCGGTATGGCCGCTATCTACTCCACTTGTGTTGCTCACTTAGAAGCCGGTGATCACCTTATTTGTTCGTCGAGCGTATTTGGTAGCACCGTGAAGTTGTTTGAAGCTTATTTACGCAAGTTTAATATCGAAGTCGATTATGCCGATTTATTAAACCCAGAAGATTGGAAGAGAAAAATTAAGAGCAACACTAAAATGTTGTATTTAGAATCACCTTCCAACCCTTTGAATGATATTGCCGATATTCGCACTCTGGCCGATATCGCCCATCAGGCTAGTGCCTTATTGGTGGTCGATAACTGTTTCTGCACACCCATATTACAGCAGCCGCTGAAATTTGGAGCAGACATAGTGATTCACTCTGCGACAAAATACATAGACGGCCAAGGTCGTTGTTTAGGTGGTGCTGCAGTGGGTTCTCACGAATTAATTGAACCCATTGTTGGTGTTTTGCGTACTGCAGGGCCTACCATGAGCCCATTCAATGCTTGGGTGTTCCTAAAAGGCTTAGAAACACTGCACTTGCGCATGCACGCACACAGTAATAACGCTTTGTATTTGGCGCGCTGGTTAGAGCAGCATCCCAATGTAAAACGAGTGAATTATTGCGGTTTGGAAAGTCATCCTAGCCATGACTTAGCCAAATTACAGCAGTCAAACTTTGGTGGCGTGTTGTCGTTTGAAGTTATCGGCGAGAAAAAAGGCGCTTGGCATGTGATTGACTCTACCCGCATGATCTCTATTACTGCCAACTTAGGTGATGCTAAAACCACTATTACTCATCCTGCTACCACCACTCACGGCCGTATCAGTGAAGAAGCTCGTAATAAAACGTGATTTAGCTCGAGGCTTGGATACACTAAACTAGGTCTCTGTAAACTAGACCCCTGTACAGATACTCTCTATGCTAAGCCTATGTTTATTTAGGAATGCAGCATGACAGCTATCAACTCAGTTCTAGCGCAGCTTAATCAAGTTATTTTAGGCAAAGAAACACAAACTAAACTTGCATTAAGCTGCTTACTCGCCAAAGGCCATCTATTAATTGAAGACTTACCCGGTATGGGTAAAACCACCTTGTCGCATGGTTTGGCTTCGGCTTTGGGTCTCAGTTATAACCGCATTCAATTTACCTCAGACTTATTGCCTGCTGATATTTTAGGTGTCAGTATTTTTGAGCAAGATCCTCTGTCTCAGCAAGGCAGCTTTCGTTTTCATCCAGGCCCAGTGTTTAGCCAAGTCTTATTAGCCGACGAAATTAATCGTGCGACTCCTAAGGCACAAAGCGCCTTGTTAGAGGCCATGGAAGAATCGCAAGTCACCATCGAGGGCGAAACACGGCCTTTGCCTAAACCATTTTTCGTTATCGCCACACAAAACCCTGTGTCTTTGGCCGGTACTTTTCCCTTACCTGAATCTCAATTAGACCGTTTTTTAATGTGTATTCAATTGGGTTACCCGAATGAGCAAGCAGAGCGCTTATTGTTAGAAGGGCAGGATCATCGTGAAAAAGCCAAACTGCTAAAAACAGAACTAACGCTAGAAATGCTGACGGCTTTACAGCAACAAGTTAACGACGTTAAAGCCAGCAGCAGTGTCTTAGATTACCTGCAGCGTATTATTGCTTTTACTCGTTATGAAGCGGGCTATCAGTATGGCTTGTCTCCACGGGGTGCATTGGCATTATTACGTAGTGCTAAGGCTTGGGCGCTGGTAAACGATGAGCGCGAATACTTGGTCCCAGAAGACATTCAAGCCGTATTAGCGGCAGTGGTAGACCATCGTTTATCGCAAGCAGCAAGCAGTAATAATCAAAAGCCTTCTCAAGATATTTTACAGCACGTTCCCGTATTGCAATGAAGAAAACAAACTTCTGGCAGCCTTATTATCAGCGTTGGTTAAATAGGCGTCTCCCCCAGACTAAAAAAATACAGCTCAGTCATCGATCGGTGTTTATTGTGCCGACCGCAGCCGGTGGGCTCTATTTTATTTTGTTGGTAGTGATGTTAATCACCGCTATTAACTATCAGAACAACTTGCTGTTCGGTTTGACGTTTTGGCTATTTAGCCTGGCGTTGGTTGCCATGATGCTGACTTTTAGAAACTTAGCAGGCTTAACTATTATCGCCGGTAAGGCTCAGCATAGTTTTGTAGGTAAAAAAACAGCCTTGCCTGTTGTTTTTGAAACTGCCAGTAATAGGCATCAGGGCATCTCTTTGGGGTTCGCAAAAGAACCAACCATAGCCTTTGATGGAACTGGTGAGGCTGTTCAGCAGTATCAATACTACACCGCAGCTAAACGTGGATATTTGGATGTTCCACGCTTGCGTGTTGAAACTCGTTTCCCCTTAGGATTATTTACTGCATGGAGTTGGCTGAAGTTAGACTTTGAAGCACTGGCTTATCCCTTAGCTGAATTCACACCTTTTGTTTTCTCAGAAGGTGAGGGTGAAGAAAGCATTGAGCATGCACAGGTATCCATATCAGGGGATCAAGATTTTTACGGACTAAGAGCTTATCAGCCCGGTGATTCTATGCGTCAAATTGCTTGGAAACAGTTAGCTAAAGGCCGAGGTTTAGTCAGTAAAGAGTTTGAGCAACCTCAAGCGAACAGTCGCATGTTTAGCTGGCAAAGCTTGGCACCTTTACCGCAGGAAACTCGATTAAGCAGACTGTGTGGTTGGATTATTCAAGCGCATGACCAAGGTTGGCAGTATGGGCTTGAATTGCCCCAGCAAACAATTCCTTTAGATTTTAGTGAGCAGCATAAGCAACGTTGTTTGACGGCATTGGCGCTTTATAATATTGCCGGAGGCTCAAATGAAAATTAAAGAGCCTCTAGCCATTGCCCGACATAGTGTTCCTTGGTTGCTGGCCAGCCAAACCTATGTGCTATTACAGCTTACAGGTCATATACCTTATTGGCTGTATGCGTTGTTATTTTTAGCCATTACATGGCGTAGCCTAACGCATGCAGGGCGAGTTTCTTACCCCAGTAAAGCAATAAAAATCTTAGTGGTGCTGGCTACTTCAGCCGCCATAATTTTAACCAGCAAGTTTGATCTTGAAAGCGCTACCGCTTTTTTGGTGGCAGCCGGCATATTAAAATTATTAGAAATGCGTTATTTAAAAGACGCTTATGTGGTTATCTTCCTTAATCTGTTTATTCAGGGCGTTGTATTTTTATTCGAACAAAGCATTTTGCACTTTCTCTTCGCTATTATCGGTGTGTGGTTATTACTCTCTACTTTAGTGTTGTCGCATTACGCCAGCGCGCAGAAAAAGCGATATCAGCAAACTACGAAAATGGCCGCACAAATAATGCTGCTGTCTTTACCGATGATGTTGGTTTTATATTTTCTCTTTCCTCGCATCGGCCCTATATGGGGACTTACATTACAATCCAATCAGGCTATGACCGGTCTAAGTGACCAGATGAGCCCGGCGGATATTGCTGAACTAAGCCAATCGGCTGAATTGGCGTTTCGAGTTACCTTTGATAATAATCAACTGCCCGCACGCCAAGACTTATATTGGCGGGCGCTGGTGTTAGAGCATTACAACGGTCGTCAATGGAGTGTGCAGCAGCCTACTCAAGTAAATCGTTCTTTAGGCGCAATGGCAGATACGAATGTACAGAGAAGCTATGAGATTATTCAAGAAGCGACAGGACAAAACTGGCTGTTTTCATTAGCACCTGCGGCATCGACAGAGCCTGATATAGGCGTAAACGAACAAGGCTTATTACGCACGGCGCGCCCTATATTCCAACGTAAGCGTTATAGTGTAATGCAAGCATTAGAGTCGCAAACAGTTAAGCCTCTGACTGCCAATGAAAAGCGTATGTATTTACAGCTACCGGCAAATACTAATCCGCAGAGCCAAGCATTAGTACAAGCGCTACAGCGCCAGTCTGACTCAGAGCTTGAACTGCTGGATAAGTTAATGCTCTATTTCTTTGAACAAAAATTTAACTACACTTTAAAACCGCAAATATTAGGCAGGGATGAAATTGACGACTTCTTGTTTAATACTAAAGCAGGATTTTGTGCGCACTACGCTGGTGCGCTTACCTTTATGGTGCGTACCGCGGGAATTCCAGCTCGAGTAGTCACTGGTTATCAGGGCGGAGAATGGCATAAAAGCGATCAGTATTTAACACTGCGCCAGTACGATGCTCATGCTTGGGTCGAAATTTGGCAAGCAGATGCTGGCTGGTTAAGGTATGACCCTACCGCCATGGTAGCGGCTGATCGTATCGATTTCGGCTTGGAACAAGCGTTAGCGCATGAAGACAGTTTTATGCAAGGGCAGTTGTTTTCCATGCAGAAGTATAAAAGCATTGCGTGGTTAAATCAGTTACGAATTACTGTTGATTCCATTAACTATCAGTGGCAACGCTGGGTGCTTTCATACGATAACCAGCGTCAAAAAGGTTTTTTAGATAAACTGCTTGGCTTTAAAAATTGGCAGCAAAGTCTTTATGTCATCGCTGCAAGTTTTGTCGCATTCTTCCTGATAGCATCATTTTTATTATGGTGGAAGTTAAGAGCCGCTAAACCTTCTGTATTTATGCAAGCTTGGTTACAGCTACAAAAGACAGGCCAGAACTTAGGTGTTGAGGTAAAAAGTGGTGAAACCGCGGGCCAGTATTGCACTCGTCTGGCACAAGCTTTTCCGCAGCATAATGAAGTTATTGAGCAGACTGCAATGCAGATAAATGCCTTGTTATACCAGCCTCAAGCGGTGCAGCACGCGCCAGCAATCGAAGCGGCGGTAATTGCATCCATCAGAGACTTATCTAAGCGATTAAATAAAATTCCAAGAGGGTAATTTAATGACTGTAACTTATGAATTAACCTCAGCTCAGTTACTAGAAGAGCTTTTGCATTCAGACAAGTTATTGTTAATCGACTTCTGGGCGCCTTGGTGTGGCAGCTGTAAGGCAATGTTACCTAGCGTAGAAACTATCGCTTCAGAAAAGTCAGAGGCTATATCGTTATTACAAATTAATGTCGATCAATTTCCCAGCCTTAGCGAGCAGTTTAATGTACGTGGCCTGCCTTGCATTCTGCTTGTTCGAAATCGACAAGAGTTATTACGTATTAGCGAATTGCAAACCCTTAATCAACTTAAGCAGTCACTGGCACCATGGTTGGATTTTGAGTGCTTAGCCTTGCTCGCACAAGCGAACTCAACAGCAGACAACGCTCAAGCCCTAAAAATATTAAGCGAGGCGGGTAGGCTTGCGCCCCAGCAAAGCGCCGTACATTTAGCCTATATTAAGCGTTTACTCAGTGTTGCCGATGATGACTGCTGGCAGCAAGCTTTGGCTTATATTCAAGAATTAGATCATCAGGTTTTACGTGAACCAGAAATAGGTCGTATCCGGTCGTTTTTATACCTAATAGAAGAGCTCAGCATCAAAGAGAGTAATTTGTATAAAGTGCAAGAGTTATTATTGTCTGAAAACTTCTTACTGGCTTTAGAGCAGTTAACATCATTGTTACAACAGCAAAGCAGGCCAGAGCTAAAAGAATTAATCGTTAAAATACTAAATATTATGCCAGACCGAAAAATGGCTCATGATCAACGACTTAAGCTGTACAGTATTATTCAATAATTTATACCATTATATTGCCGCGTTTCCCCCGATCACTATCTGCATTAATAGAGTTATTTGAATCTGTTAGTGGATATGGTTGAGTTTTAGCAAATAATTTATACCGTTATCTTATGTTCAGTATTTAAATAAATAAAATTGTTCATAAGAAATAAGAAGGTAATTAGGTGCGGGCGGTTCTATTTCTGAGGCGCAAGGTCAGCATGATGGCCGCAGTGGTCAGACCTAAAATCAAGCCAGTCCAAAATCCTGCAGCGCCATAGGGAATTGGTGCTTTGTAAGCAAGCCAGTAACCGCTGCCAAGCCCTACAAACCAATAAGCAAAGAAGGTAATGACCATTACCATGAAAGTGTCATGATAAGCGCGCAGGGCGCCTGCAGCTGCAACCTGGACGGCATCGGAAAGTTGGAATATAGCAGCAAATAGTAATAGCCCAGCGGCGGTGGATACTACTTCCGGGTCAGGGGAATAGAAGCCAGCAATCACGGCTGAGAATAAAGCCATAATACTGGCATTAAACATGGCTAAAACTAAGTTCATTTTAACCCCCAGCCAAGACACTTTACTTGCTAGACCAAGTTCACCGCGCCCACGCCAGTGGCTTATGCGTACGGTAAGTGCCATGCCAATACTCAGCGGCAGCATAAAGGTAAGCGATGACACGTTTAGTGCAACTTGATGGCCTGCGACTATAGTTGGGCCGAGCTCGGTTAAGAAAAGGGCAATAACCACAAACAAGCTGACTTCGAAAAATATTGCTACGCCAATGGGTACACCAATACGCAGAATGTCTTTTACATGACTAACGACAGGTTTAAATACGTTAGACCATAGTGGAAAATCTTTGGGCAAGCGATGCTTGCGCGTGTCATGTAAAAGAGCAATTGCCATACCAGTAAAGACAAGTGCACTGCCAATACCACAGCCAATACCACCTAACTGGGGCAAACCAAACCAGCCATATAGAAACAATCCGTTGGCTGGCACATTTAAGGTTAAACCAATAAGCATAATCCGTGTTACCTTACCGGGTTGTCCTAGTGCTTCTGCAAAGAAACGGCAGGCGATAAATACTCCAGCCATTGGCATGCCTGTAGCGATCGCGCGGATATAATTGGTTGCCACGTAAGCTGTTCTTTCATCGTCTATATATGAATCTAATAGAAACGAACCTGCCCATAATAAGGCAGCAGATAAAATACCTAAGACAATGCCACACCAAAGTGCTGAGCTGAATAACTTGGCGAGATCATCTTTACGCTGAGCTGAGTTTAAAGCAGAAGTAAGGGGTGATAATGCAACTAGTACACCCGAGGCAAACAACCAAACAGGTATCCATACACTAGTGCCAATAGCTACCGCGGCTAAGTCTTGAGTACTAACGTAACCGGACATTATGGTGTCAATAGTACCCATGCCGACTTGGGCAAGTTGTGTGGCTAAAATGGGTAAGGTTAAGCTGGTTAAATAACGGATTTCGCGGGTAGTAACAGACATGATACAGCAGCCTAATATATGAGAACGTATTGTGCATACAAGCAAAGTATAAAAAAAGCCTTATTTGCATTATGATTAGCAATATAATTGTTCCAAATGGAGCAACACTTAAAAACGGAGTCTTTCTTGTTTAAAAAATTTATAGAAAAAGTAACGGGTTCGAGTAAACCAAAAGAACCTGATACTCAGGTAAAAGAACGAAATAGCAGAGCTGTCACAAAAAACACTAACATTAAAGCAAAGCCAGTAACGGCGAAAAAGACAAGCGCACCTAAGCCAAAAGTTGATGAAACACCTTGGTCTGTTAGTGATTTCAATGTTGAGCCTGAAGAAGGTAAAACCCGTTTTCATGACCTTGGCCTACCTGAAACCGTATTACGCGGTATTCATACTTTGGGTTTTAAATATTGTACGCCAATTCAAGCGCAAACATTGCCTGTTACCTTGCTTAACAGGGACGCTATTGGTCAGGCACAAACAGGTACGGGTAAATCGGCTGCGTTTTTGTTAACTATTTTAAATCGCATATTAAAAGCACAACCCACAGAACGTTTTGCCAGTGAGCCCAGAGCACTAGTTATTGCACCAACGCGTGAGTTGGCCATACAAATTGGTAAAGACGCAGAAGGTTTAGCCAAATATACAGGTTTGAATGTAGTAACTGTTGTTGGTGGCATGGACTATGAAAAACAGCGCAAGCAACTACGTGACAATGTTGTGGATGTACTAATTGCCACCCCTGGGCGTTTAATAGACTTTATGCGCAGCCAAGATGTCTTTTTAGACCAAATAGAAGTGTTGGTATTGGATGAAGCAGACCGTATGTTAGATATGGGCTTTATTCCAGACGTTAGGCGCATTGTGCGTGCTACGCCGACCAAAGACTTCCGCCAAACACTGCTGTTTTCAGCTACCTTTAACTATGATGTACGTATTCTAATTGATCAATGGACTACAGATCCACTGCAGGTAGTGATTGAGCCTGAAACCGTAGCCACCGATACCGTTGAACAGCGTGCCTATTTAGTGGCAGATGCTGAAAAGTTTAATATATTGAAAGACGTTTTAGCGGAAGAAAAGCCAGAGCTTTGCCTGATCTTTGCTAACCGTCGTGATATCACGCGTAATCTTTGCACTAAACTTAATAAGGAAGGTTTTAAAGCGGTTTTGTTATCCGGTGAAGTCAGCCAAGATAAGCGTATTAAAACGCTAGAAGACTTCCGCCAAGGTAAAGCGCAGATAATGGTAGCAACCGATGTCGCCGGTCGTGGTATTCACGTAGAGGGCATTAGTCATGTTATTAACTACACTCTGCCAGAAAACCCAGAAGATTATGTTCACCGTATTGGCCGTACCGGCCGTGCTGGTGCAAAAGGTGTTTCAATCAGCTTTGTTTCCGAAGACGATGCGTTTTTACTACCTGAGTTAGAGAAATACTTGGGCATGAAGTTAGAGCTTACCCAGCCGTAATTAGGTGTTTTGATTATGCGTTTGTTGTCTCTTTTGTTACTACTTTGCGCAGCCGTTAGCTTGGCAGCGGAAAAAACAAATTTAACTGCAGATTGGGCTGAGCAACACATCAAGCAAAACCACCCCAGCTTGGTGTTCGGTAGTGAATCTGACCATGTAATGTCGGTGTATTACTTTGGTAAATATGAAAATAGAAGCTTGATGGGATTAGAGCGCGTAAGAGGTGAAAACTATGAGCAGTATTTCACCGTTTTGATTTTTGAAAACAATTTGCTGCTTGGCTTCTACGAAAACATTTTAAGTTTTCCATCAACTATTAGTGAGCAGGGCGAGGTTGGTTTCCCTTATGGTATTAGCGCAGAGATAAAAACAAGCGCTAAGCCGTTGAATTTGAGTGCAATAGAGTTTGGCGATTTATGTCAAACTCAAGCACATGTCAGACAATGTTTTACGTGGCAACCTGCTACTTATAAAAACTTAAAGTAGCGGTGGATGCCAAACTGAAAAGTGGTACCAGCATCGTATTTTTTGTCTAAATTAGTTCTTTCTACTGACAATCGATAATCCCATTTATTCCAAGTACGTTCTGCTGCCATGCGGAAATGCCAGTAATGGCTTTTCCCCGTTGAGCTGTATGCTGCACCTTCTGTTACATCTTTGCTCAACCAATGGTAATTACCTAGATAAAATTCTAAATTAAAGTCTTTAACAGGAATGACATAACTGGTGCTGATCGATTGCCATGAGTGATCAGTTCCTAAGTAATCATTACTGCCTTGCCAGCTTAGTGACCAACGATCATTGACTAACAGACTAGCTGATAAGGCATTGTAGTCTTGGTAAAGAGCATCGCTATCGCCATAAAACGAAAAGCGGGTAACGCTTAAATCAAAAGCAATGTCTTTGTTAACTGGAATGTAAAAGCCAGCAAAGTAATCAGCTTCTAAGTTAAGGTCGTTATCATTACGATGGTCGATACCAGAGGCCCAGCCACCTGCATAAAAGCCACTGTTATGTTGCCAGTTAATGCCAGTTTGTAGAGTAGGTTTACCCCGTGTTTGGCTAATACCTTCACGCATATATTCTGAAGTAGCGCCTATGTTTGCGTTTATTTCAGCAGAAGATACAGAGCTGATTAGGGTGGCGACAGAAAACACTGCAGCTTGTTTGAGCTTATTCAACATAAAACCAAGAGCCAATTAAAAATATGAAAGGGCGTATCATACGCTGTTTGCCCTGTAAAAGGGTAGCGCTGCTTATCTGTTATTAAATTATCCAAAGAGTTCATTTATAGCTGTTATAATCCATTTCTTAGTGATCACTATAAATAGAGTTGTATGAGACGTTCTACTTTACCTGAAAGTTATCCCGAGACCTATCGTATACGCTATTGGCTACAAACTCTTTGGCCATACTTGATGGAATACAAGGGTCGAGTTATCGCCGCTTTTTTATGCCTGATTGCAGCCAAGTTAATCAGTGTTGGTATTCCTTTTTTACTTAAATACCAAGTAGATCATCTTAGCCAAACTCAAGACGTACTCGCAGATTGGTGGTATTGGTTTCCTTTAGGGTTACTGCTGGCCTATGGTAGTGCTCGATTTCTAACTACCTTTATTGGTGAAGTACGTGATCTGCTTTTTGGTCGTGTAACTGAACGTGCTATGCGTCGAATGTCTCTAAGAGTGTTTGAGCACATACACAGCCTAAGTTTAAGCTTCCACTTAGACCGGCATACAGGTGCGCTACAGCGTGACATAGAGCGAGGTACCACTGGTATCAGTTTTATCATGCGCTTTATGATTTTTAACATCATCCCAACACTGTTAGAACTGGCATTAGTTATCGGCCTGTTATTAGTCAACTATCCCCCCGTGTTTGCCATTATTACCTCGGTAGCGGTTGTTCTTTATATCGGTTTTTCTATACGTGTAACAGAGTGGCGTACTCAATATATACGTGAAGCTAACCAAATGGATTCCAGCACCCATGCGCGCGCCTTAGATAGTCTGCTTAATTACGAAACGGTTAAATATTTTACCGCTGAACAAAGAGAAGCAGCAGCTTACGATGAGTCTCTCAAACAGTGGGAAGATGCGCGCCGAAAAAACCGCTATACATTGTTTGGCTTAAACAGCGGTCAGGCACTTATCATCAGTATCGCCATGGCCAGTATGTTGATGTTTGCCGCCTATTATGTGGTTATTGGTGAAATGACTATTGGTGACTTCACCCTAGTGAATGCGTTTATGTTTCAGCTGTTTCAGCCCTTAAATTTCTTAGGATTTGTTTATCGTGAAATTAAAGCATCCATTGCTAACATTGAGCGAATGTTTGAATTGTTAGATCAAGAGCCAACAGTTAAAGACGACGGCACTGAAGTGCTGGCGGTTAATAAAGGCGAAGTACTGTTTAAAAACATTAGCTTCTCGTATGCCGAAAACCGTATTATTTTGAATAACTTAAACCTACGCTTAGAGGCTGGTAAAACCCTCGCTGTAGTTGGTAGTAGCGGTGCTGGCAAGTCAACATTAACCAAATTATTATTTCGTTTTTATGACCCACAACAGGGTCAAATATTGATCGATGGTCAAGATATTAGAAACACACCTCAAAACGAACTTAGAAGCTTGTTAGGAATAGTGCCGCAAGACACAGTGCTATTTAACGACACATTAAAAAATAACATACTGTACGCCAAGCCCGAAGCTTCAGATGAAGAGCTGCAACAGGTTATTACCATGGCACAATTAGACGAGCTTGTCGGTCATAGTCCGCTAGGTTTAGAGAGCAGAGTAGGCGAGCGTGGCTTAAAGCTTTCAGGTGGCGAAAAGCAACGTTTAGCCATTGCCCGTATGCTGCTTAAAAGACCCGCTATTATGGTGTTCGATGAAGCAACATCTTCGTTAGACTCCACTACCGAACAAGCCATAATGAAGGCCATTCGCCAAATTTCGAAAGGGCATACCACCTTAATTATTGCTCATAGGCTATCTACCATTGCCGATGCGGATCAAATTGTGGTTCTGGAAAACGGCCAGTGGTATGAGCAAGGAACACATGCTGAGCTGCTAGAGAAAAATGGGCGTTATGCTCAATTGTGGCAGGCGCAGTTACAACAAGACTGATAAAGGGTTGTGGTGGTTTTGTGTATGCTTCGTTAAAATCACGGGTGTTTGTAGCGAATTAATGTATTTGAATAATAGGGGAAATTTGTGTCTGTAGATATTAAGGTAAGAGGCTATCATTTAGACATTTACCAGCATGTAAATAATGGTCGATATTTAGAGTTCTTAGAAGAAGGCCGTTGGGATTACTTTGAAAAGAAAGCGTTTTTCTTAGACTTAGATGCAGAAAACCTAGCGTTTGTAGTCGCCAATATTAACATTAGCTATAGACGTCCGGCTTATGCAGGTGAAACCATTCGCATCATCACCAAAATAGACAGCATAGGTAATAAAAGTGCTAAAGCTAAGCAGGAAGTGCGCTTAGTAAAAGACGGCGAAGCTGCGGATTTGATAGTGGATGCAGAAGTGACTTTCTGTTTGATGGATGCCAATAGTCAAAAAGCGGTACACATCAGCGGAGAAATACGTGAAGCTCTGCAAAATATGATTCAGGAATCATAATTAGTTTAAATAATGACCATTACCGACAAAAGAAGATGTTTATGAGTTTAACTGCATGGCAAGAAGGCGAAATAGCCGGTTGGGAAAGAGCGGGTAAAAGCGGCGCTCCCAGTGTGCATTTTTTACACGGCAATGGTTTTTGTGCTACCACATTAGCCCCCGTTGGCTTGCAGCTTCCTAGCGACTGGAACTTGTTGTTTACAGACATTCCTGGTCATGGCGAATCTAAACGGCCGCAAGGCTATATGCCAAACTGGCAGAAAATGGCTCGTCAGGTGGGGGATGCCATAGAAAGTCGCATCGAAGAACCTATCTTTGCTGTTGGCCACTCTCTTGGTGGTGTACTTACTTTGATGCTGGCGGCAGAGCGTCCACATCTGTTTAAAAAGATAGTTTTACTAGATCCAGTCTTATTCTCAGCAGAAATAATCCTGATACAAAGGTTGATGCGTAAATCGGGTTTTTGGCGTCGCACCGACTTAGTTAAGAAAGTCGCCGAAAGGCGCAATCATTGGCCTGATGCAGAAAGCATGAAAGCCGACCTTAGCCAAAAAAGCCTGTATAGAAACTGGCACCCTGATGCCTTGCAAGCTTTTATAGAGCATGGTACAAAAACAGCCGTTGATGGTGGACTTGAGTTAAGCTGTGCGCCGGCGTGGGAAGCTTCCATTTTTGGCTCATATCCAAGAGGCTTGTGGCAAGCAGTACGCAAAATAGAAATACCGGTAGAAATCTTTGTAGCATCAGAGTCTTATGGCTTTATTTCGCGCTCTGCACGCAAAGCTGCTAAAGTAAATAAAAATATTAACTGGCATAGCATTGAAGGGAAGCATTGTTTCCCAATGGAACAGCCAGAAAGCACTGTAAACATTCTTTTGGATTTACTGCGCTAAAATCTTTGTCAAAATTTTTTAGCTAGGTTATTGTATCCATCCCAGTCAATTTATAACGAGATAATCGAGTAAGAATTATGAGCATGGAGATTCAGGCGGCACTTGATATGGCCGATGAAACCGATTCGTTTTTACAAATAACAGATGTTGTTTATGACAAAGAAGCTGATTTTGGTTACGACCAATTAAAAGAAGTAGAAAAAACTATTTTCTGCATAGACGGCTTACTTCGCGAAATGGAAAATGGTGGCTTTGTTCAATTTTTCCGTCAGACGGCGGGCAATTATACTGAAGATACTTTAATAGCACTTGAGCGAATCAAAGCGAGAGAAAGCTATGAGCTTTTAGATAAAATGCAAGATTACTTCCCAGAAGGAAAAGTTCCTGCTGACGAAGTTAGTCGATCAGAAGTTTTTGATAGCATTGAAAGCGAATTCTCGGATGAAATCACTGAGTTAGACGATTTTTTCTACGATACTGGTGAAAATCTAGTACAGTTAACTTTGCTTTACTTACAAAGAAGCTTTAAATAGCTTTGATTAAACTATTAAATACCTAATAAAAAAAATCAAGGAACCCAAATGAAAAAAACACTCACCACACTTATGCTTTCTTTACTCGTGTCTTTGCCGTCGCAAGCGCTAACAATCAAAGGCGTAGATGTTAAAGAAACTATTACTTTAGAAAATCAAGAGTTTGTATTGAATGGTGCTGGTATTCGTACCAAACTATTTGTAGACGGTTATGTTGCAGCCTTGTACTTAACTGAAAAAAACACAAATTCAGAAGCTGTTATTGAAGCAGATGAGCCAATGGCTGTTCGCTTAATAATAACGTCTAGCATGATTACTCCAAAGCGTATGAGTGATTCTACCCGTGATGGTTTTGTAAGCTCGACTGGCGGCAACATTGAACCTATCGCAGACCAAGTTGAAGAGCTTATTTCTGCATTTAAAGATTCAGTAGTAGAAGGTGATATTTTTGACTTAGTGTATAAGCCAGAAGTGGGTGTTACCGTTATTCAAAACGGTGAAGAGAAAACCAAAGTTAAGGGTTTAGAGTTCAAGAAAGCTATGTTTGGTATCTGGATATCAGAACGTGGTATTCAAAAAAGCCTACGTAAAAGCATGATGGGTTCTTAGTTTTTAAATCTTATAAAAAAGGCTGCTTTCGCAGCCTTTTTTGTGCGCGCTATTTCTATTTCTTTTTCTCGTTCATTTTCGCAATTTCACGAAGGCGATCGATAACGTCTTGGTTAATGCTGTCTTTAGTAAACTGACCATCTGCATTTAGCTTTCCTGCCGGACGCTGTAGGAGTAGCTCAAGTGCTTGATCTACATGATTGATAGCGTATATGAAAAACTTACCTTCTTTGACTGCTTCCACTACATCATCATTTAATATCAAATTACGCTGATTCGATTGAGGAATAATAACGCCTTGATTGCCAGTTAAGCCACGTGCAGCACATAAACGGAAAAACCCTTCTATTTTTTCATTAATGCCACCAATAGCCTGTACCTCGCCGTGCTGGTTTATCGAGCCGGTTAAAGCAAAGCTTTGCGCGATGGGAGCTTTGATCAATGCAGAAATTAGGCAAACCAGCTCTGCTAATGAGGCGCTATCACCGTCTATATATCCATAGGATTGCTCCATAGCTAGGTGGGCAGAAACAGCTAAAGGAAATTCTTGCGCGTAACGGTTGCCTAAAAAGCCACTTAGAATCATAACGCCTTTAGAGTGTATCGCTTGGCCAAGACTGGCTTCGCGCTCAATATCCACAACTCCCATGCTGCCCGGATAAACAGTAGCGGTAATGCGTGCAGGAGAACCAAAGCTGGTATCGCCCAAAGACATTACGGTTAAGCCATTGATCTTACCGATGGCGTGCCCCTGTGTTTCAAGCAACACAGTACCGTCTATCATTTGTTCAAACAGCTTGTCGTAAACACGACTGGTACGTTCTTTTTTTGCATCCAGTGCACGTGAAATATGGTGTGAATCAATTAACGGGTCGCCGGCTAATTTGCGGATGAAATCAGCCTCGGCAAGTAAATCAAATTGCTCACCAATACGGGCGCTTAATAAATCTTGTTGATCAGCTAGTTTGGCACTGTAACGGACCATGCGTTTAATCGCTGCCAAAGTTAAATCAGCGTAGTTTTGTTCTTCAATACGGTGCTTTAACAGCCTCGCATAGGCGCTTAAGTAGTCTTTGGTTAAGGGTAGGTCGCTGTCAAAATCGGCAACGGCACGAAACAAGCGACGAAAGTCTTCATCGTACTCTTGTAATAAATAATAGATCTGGCGACTTCCAACCAATATTAATTTTACATTTAGAGGGATTATTTCAGGTAATAAGGTCGTAGTGTGTATTAGGCCATAATCTGAGAATGGCGATTCCATCTTTAACTGTTGTGACTGCAGCGCGCGCTTCAAAGCTTCCCAAACTAAAGGTTCTGACAGCACTTTTTCAACATCCAATACCAAATAGCCGCCATTGGCTTTATGCAAAGCGCCAGGGCTGATATTTCTGTAGTTGGTAATCAACGTACCTTGGTCGCTAGCGTATTCAATTCGACCAAACAAATTGGCATAGCCTGGGTGTGGCTCAAAGATAACCGGTGCGCCACTGCCTTCGTTATGGAAGGTGACTATGTTGGGTAGTAGACTGTCTTCCAGTATGTTGCGCTTAACGTATTCATCACGAACCTCCAGTAAGCGCTCCTCTACTAATTCCTCCATGATCAAGCGTGGCAAATATTCCTGTAACTGCTTTAAGTAATCTAAGACACCCGCATGCTTTTTAAACTCTTTCTGAAAAGGCTTTAACAGCGGGGTGACTGCATTGCCAACCGTATCATGATTCAGCTGACGCACCTGATTACTGCTTTCACGTTTCCACTGTGGCAACTCAGATAGTTGCTCGCTTAGCATTTGTTCAAGTTCACCGATGTTGTTATGAAAAGCATCTCGCTCTTCTTCAGTTAACTGGGAGAACTCTGTTTCATCCAGTGCTTTGCCGTCACTAATCGGGGTGAAGCTAATGGTGGTTGAGTCTCTAAATACAGCCACGCCGCGCTTATGCGCTTCACGTTCAACAGTCTCTATGGCTTTGTCATAGCGGCGGTTGAATATGTAATCTATTGCCGATTTTTTCTGCTGATAGCCCGGGTGCTCAAACACAGCAGGGAAACTGGCGAGAAGTTGGTCTATCAGTTCTTTTATCAGCTCTTCAAATAATTTTGATTGGTTTGCTTCAAACTCTAAAGTCAGTGGCTCACGTGGGTTTTTGAAGTTGTTGATATAGCACCAAGCGCTGGGAGTTTCTTGACGTTTGGCTTCGCTTTTTAAAAAATCCTGAACGTAAGATGAACGGCCAGTGCCGGTTTCACCCATTACGAAAATATTATAACCAGGGCGATGCATGGCCACACCAAACTGCAAGGCATTGACGGCACGGTCTTGGCCTAATACACCATGGAAGGGTTTAAGGTTTTTTGTGCTCTTAAGATTAAAGAACGAACTTGGAATCTGCTGAGTTATCGCTTTAGCAGTTAGTGGTGCAATTTTAGCCATAGTGAGAATACATCAAAAAAGAAAACGCTAGTTTAGCAACTAAACACAGGCGCGTTAAATTAAGGCTTGAAATAAATCAATTTTTCGTTAGTATGCCGCCTGTCCTTAAGCAGTAAGGGCATTCTGTTATGGTGGCTCCTACTGGTTCCCACGCAATGATACATCACGAACCCCGCCAGGCCCGGAAGGGAGCAACGGTAGTGATCGACTCATGTGCCGAGGTGATGCTAGTAGGGGCCATCTCCATTTTTACACTGACATTATTATTTTAACAGGTTATCATGCCTGCATTATTTACTTTGTTGGTTGGTCAAAAATTCAGATGAGTTATCAAGTACTTGCACGCAAATGGCGGCCTCGTTTCTTTGATGAGATGGTAGGTCAAGAACACGTACTGCGTGCGCTCATCAATTCTCTCAATAGTCAGAAGCTGCATCATGCTTACCTATTCACTGGTACGCGTGGCGTCGGTAAAACTACCATTGCCCGAATATTAGCCAAATGCCTTAACTGTGAACAAGGCATCAGCGCGCGTCCTTGTGGTGAATGTGGCTCATGCATAGAAATATCCGAAGGTCGTTTCGTTGACCTAATTGAAGTCGATGCTGCATCGCGTACTCGTGTTGAAGACACGCGTGAGCTTCTTGAAAACGTTCAGTACGCGCCCTCAAGAGGCCGTTTTAAAGTCTACCTTATTGACGAAGTACACATGCTATCAACGCACAGCTTTAATGCGTTGCTGAAAACACTGGAAGAACCTCCAGCGCACGTAAAGTTTTTATTAGCCACCACCGATCCACAAAAACTTCCAATTACCGTACTGTCACGCTGCTTGCAGTTTAACCTTAAGAATATGCCGGCGGAAAAAATCGTCGATTATTTACACACGGTCTTAAAAGCAGAAAGCGTGGGTTATGAAGAGCCGGCTTTATGGCAACTAGGCCGCGCTGCCCAAGGCAGTATGCGTGATGCACTTAGCCTTACTGACCAAGCCATTGCCTACGGCGAAGGCCAAATTAGCGAAGATAACGTTCATGCCATGCTTGGCACCATGGACCGCGGTCGTTTATTTAAAATTGCCGAAGTTATGGCTAAAGCCAATGCCTCAGAAGTGATGGCTGAAATCGATAGTATGGCGGAACACAGCCCAGATTATGATGAAGTTATCCAAGGCTTGCTGACCATCTGGCACAAAGCGGCATTGGCTCAAGTAGTTCCTGCAGCCATAGACAATAACGAAGGCGAGCGTGAAGCTATCTTAGCTTTGGCCGCCGCCATGCAAGCAGAAGACTTACAGCTGTATTATCAAATCGGGGTCAGTGGTCGTGCTGATTTGGCGTTAGCTCCTAATGCTCGCCAAGGCTTTGAGATGTTGGTGCTGCGTATGTTAGCCTTTCGTCCTGTTAGCCAAGCGCCGCAAGATCTAGACTTAACCTCTTCATTGCAAAAAAAAAAGCTAATTGAACAACAAATTGAGACTGAGGCTGCAACTGAGCCCAAATCAATTGGCTCACCCATCGAAGCCCCTCAACATCAGGTCAATTTAGCAGCACAAACACAGGCTCAAGAAACCGATGTTGTGCCAGCTATTGAGCTCGTTATTGAGTCGGCAGTAGAAACTCAAGTAGAAACTCAAGTAGAAACTCAAGTAGAGCAAAGCGCACAGTCACCAATTACAGTGGCGGCAGCGAACACGGAAAATGAGTCTGCAGAAAGAGACTTTGCTGCTGAGTTCGGTATTCCCTTAGATGCCCCCAGTAGATACTCACAAGACTCAGAATCTCAAGAAACAGTTGAATTGGGTGCCGTCATAATAAGAGACAACCCTGCAAATACAAGTACCGCTGCAACTAAGCCAGCAAAGAATAACCAGCAACAAACAGAAGCAATAAATGAAACTGCAGTCGCTAACGTTGAAGTTGAAGTGTCAGCCGCTGCTCAGCCAGATGAGCTTACTGTCGATAATTGGTGGCAGTGGGTCGATCTGTTGCCATTGCAAGGTTTTACTCAATCCATTGCCAGCAACCTTGTATTAACTAAAGTGGACGCAGGGCAGTATCATTTTGACTTGCACCCCGACCAAAGCTTTCTCTTTAACGAATCTCAACAATTTGAAATTGAACAAGCATTACGTTCATTTGTAGCTGACGCTAGTGTTATCATTACTAAGCAGATTCCTACTATAGAATCACCGGCAGAACGTGACTTGCGCCTAGCCGCAGATGCGCGTGTATTGGCGCAACAAGCGTTAGAAACTGACACATTGATACAACGCATAGTGCAAGAATTTGATGCACAAATAATAGATTCAACCATACGCCCTGTGAGTTAGTAGCAGGGCGTACGTAAATAACTGAATATTAGAGGACAGTATTATGATTAAAGGTGGCATGGGCAACCTAATGAAACAGGCGCAAAAGATGCAAGAACAAATGCAACGCGCCCAAGCAGAATTAGCCGAAGCAGAAGTGCTGGGTGAATCCGGTGCAGGTTTAGTTAAAATTTGTATGAATGGCCGTCATGACGTCAAGCGCGTGGAAATTGATGACTCGGTTATGGGCGAAGACAAAGACATGCTCGAAGATTTAATCGCCGCAGCCGTTAACGATGCCGTTCGTAAAATTGAAGAGCGTAGCCAAGAGCAAATGGGTAAATTGAGCTCTGGAATGGGTTTGCCTGCAGGTATGAAACTACCATTCTAATATGCTTCCATCTGCTTACCATCAGTTAGTGCAAGCGCTTGATCAGCTGCCGGCCATTGGCCCCAAGGCAGCGGATAGGCTTGCGCAGCACATACTTAATAATGGTCAGCTGCAACCACTGTTGCAAGCGTTAACACTGGCTGCACAAGAAATACAGCGCTGTCATCAATGTCAGAGCTACAGCACTGCAGAACTTTGTCAGCTTTGTGCTAACCCGCAAAGACTGCAAGATAAAATTTTGGTCTTAGCCAATGTCAATCATTTGCAACAGGCAGAAGAAAACGGCTGGCAAGGCTCTTACTTTATTTTGCATGGACTGCTCTCACCCATGGTGGGTGTAGGCCCAAGTCAGTTGGCAATTAATAAACTGCAACAACGGCTGCTATCGCAACCAATACAGCAAGTGGTTATCGCCCTTGAAGACAACGCCGAAGGGCGAGCAACCAGCCAATATATTCAGTCTTTACCAGAGCTAATAAGTATCAATGTCGAAGATACCCACTGGCAAAGCTGGATAGCCCATTAAGGCCCTAAATGAAAGAATATGATATTCCAAAGCCTGTTTGGATTACTTCCAGCGCAGAGCTTAAAAGTATATGCCAACAATGGTTGTTAGAACCTTTTCTGGCTTTGGATACAGAGTTTATTAGAACCAACACCTTTCACCCTATCGCAGGCTTGTTTCAAGTTGCGGACAGTAAAAGCTGCTATCTTATTGATCCGTTTTTAATTGAGGACTGGCAGGCGTTTACAGAGGTTTTGACACATCCAAACGTTGTAAAAGTGTTTCATGCTTGTTCGGAAGACTTGGAAGTTTGTCGCCATTTAACCGGTGTTTTACCAACCCCGTTGTCAGACTCGCAAATAGCCGCTTCAATGGTCGGTATAGGCAGCAACGTTGGCTTCCAGCGTCTGTTAGAAGACATCCTTGATATTCACCTGCCCAAAGAAGAAACACGCTCTAACTGGCTGCAAAGGCCTTTATCAGAAAACCAAGTCACTTATGCCGTTGCTGATGTGTGTTTTCTTTATCAGATTTACCCTAAACTTATTGAGCAACTAGAAGATTTAGGGCGTACTGCTTGGCTTATGGAAGATTGTGAGAAGCTGCTTAAACAGTCGCAGCGAGCGGACCAACCAGAGTATTATTTCACCCGCTTTAAGCAAAAGTGGAAAATGAAGGCACAACAGCTATATCTTTTAAAAGAATTGTCGTTATGGCGTGAACATAAAGCACGTTTAGAAAACGTGCCTAGAAATAATGTGATAGACGGCAACGCCTTATGGAATATGGCTTTCTATAAAGCCCAAAGTAAAGAACAAATGATCCAATCTGGCGTAAAGGCATACGTTGCCAGAAAGTACGCTGATGAACTAACGCCACTTATCGAAAACTGGTTAACAGTGGGCCAAAGCCAGTGGCCTAAACTTGCTCATAGACCTTTAAGTATAGGCGCAGGAAAGTACTATAAAGAATTGAAGAAAATCGTAAAAGAGCAGGCAGAAGAGCTAGCTATACCAACAGAGCTGTTAGCCGGTAAAAAAAGCTTAGAAGCCTTGCTGCGCTCAGGCTACCCACAAGGTACTTATGCTTTGCCAAATGGATTGTTGGGCTGGCGTGAGCAAGTAGTCGGGCAGCAATTAATCAACTATTTAGAAGCTGCCAGTTACGAGCTTAATGAGAGCCAGCATGACGAAAATACTTTGTGATGTTTATAAAAGCCCAAATAAAGAGGGTACTTATCTTTATGTAAGTCGAAAAGATAAGCTAGAGCGTGTGCCAGAAGCCCTGCTGACAACTTTTGGTAAGCCTCAGCTAGCTTTGATTATAATTTTGACCGAAGATAAAGTTTTAGCGAGGGTGGATGCCAAAAAAGTAATAAAAGCCTTAGATGAGCAAGGCTTTTATTTACAGCTACCACCTGCCGATGACTTACCTAAGCTTGATCTGTTTTATACACTGGATAAAGAATGAGTAATAAACCATTTTGGCAGACAAAAAAGCTGCATGAAATGTCCAAAGAAGAATGGGAATCTTTGTGCGATGGCTGTGGCCTATGCTGCCTGCAAAAACTGCAAGATGACGAAACCGACGAGGTGTATTACACCAATTTGCACTGTCATTATTTAGATACCAGCAACAATCATTGCACTACGTATAAAGACCGACACGAAAAAGTACCTGAGTGTGTATGGCTCACTGCCGACCAAGCGCATGAGTTTAAATGGTTACCGCGCACCTGTGCTTATAGACTGGTTGCTGCGGGTAAAGACTTAAAGCCTTGGCACCCATTAATCTCGGGTGATAAAGAAAGCGTACATAAAGCAGGCATCTCTATGCGTGGTAAAACCGTTGCCGACAACACAGTTGCAGTTGACGATTGGCAGGATCATATAATATGGAAGGCATAAATTTATATTGGCAGGCATGGTTGGTCTATGTATGTTTGGCTTTTGTTGGTATATGGTGCTGGGACAAGCTTTTTTTCTGGATAGCCAAAGACAGTGATATGCGCCGCTTAATCTTGGTGTTAGGAGCCGTAATGCTGTTAACACCGGCAACAATCGACACTGCCAAGGCTTACTTTGCACCTGCCATATTTGTTTTGATATTGGATGTTCTCGGTGGTATGAATCCATTATCATCGCCCGCTCTTATTTGGCTATTATCAGCAAGTTGTTTAGCGATTCTGATACTGGCTATAGGACAGTTAGTAATTAAGAAGAAGAAAGCTGCCTAATACATTGATTTGTTTAAAATATAGGCAGAAATTAGTCAGAATATGCAAATATGTAAAAATAATTGAAACTTTTCTGGCTAACCATAAAAACTTTGCTAGTTTTACTGTAAGAGTATTGTTGATTACTTAAGTTTTAACGGCAATGGCCGCCAATGTAATTGGGGTTTAGTAAAGTCTTCAGAACTTTTTTCTGAAATTGAGGTTGGGATTATGGCAAATCATATTTTTATTTTAGCTACTGTAATGCTGCTAGCTGGTATTTTCGGTAGGGGTGGGGGCCTCTTTTTTAGTTCCTGTTATTCTCGACATGGTTAACAGCGAGCTTGTCTTAGAAAGCCAGGGCGATCCTTCGCGCTTATTAATTTTTACAGGTTTTTGTTTGATATCGGCATTAGTAAGTCGCTTTCTTATTGATAACTTATCAGACCGTATTCTTAATGAAGCCCAAGTTGCTAAAGCCCGTGCAGAAGAAGTGCAGCACAGCTTGCGTTTAGTGCAAAGCGAATTGCTACCACTAATTAATACAGAAACAGAACAAGAAGCCGTTGAAAATGACCAAACAGTTATTGATGCCGGCGAAGAGCTAGATGTTACTTCTACCAAAGTACTGAAGATACTTTCCAGTGGGCGCTTTATTTTCCGCTCACTCGGTGGCATCTGTCGTGAAGCTAATGAAGAAGAATCTGCAGTACTTAAAACACTGCACGTATTAGTCACCAGAAGCTTGGCGGGTAAGGTCAGTGGCCAAAATGGTGTCCGTTGGCATATTACTGAAAAAGGTCGTCGTGTTTTAGAAAACCAACTGTAATATCAACCCCGGAGCTAAGAATATGAAAACAGATTCATGGCTTACGGGGTTTTTTTCTTTATTCCTCTTAGTAATCCTTAATACATCCACTTTAGCTGCAGAAAATAACCAACCAGCAGATGTTCGCATTCTTGTTGATATTTCCGGCAGCATGAAGCAAACCGATCCAAACAACTTACGCTTGCCCGCAGTTAACTTACTACTTGAAATGCTACCCGATAATAGCCAAGCAGGTCTGTGGACCTTCGGCCGCTATGTTAATAAATTGGTGCCGCCAACAAGAGTTAACAAACAATGGCGAGACAACGCTAAATCCAAAGCAAAGACAAATATAAACTCTGTTGGGTTATTTACTAATCTTGCTGGCGTATTAAACAACGCCAGTTATGGTGTGGACGCATACAGTGGTTTTAATCACAGTGTAATATTGCTCACCGATGGTCATGTAGATATGCGTGAGCCTGGCATGCCTGCATCTACCGATGACCTAGAAAGACAGAATCTTTTGCAGGTTGTTTTGCCAAAATACATTGCTGCTGGTGCGAAAATACATACAGTGGCCTTGTCTGACGATGTCGATAAAGAACTGCTACAACAGCTTTCTGCGGCAACCAACGGTTTATATTTAGAAGCGCATCAGAGTAATGATCTTTTACCTATGTTTCTAAAAGCCTTTGATCGCGCAGTAGCTACGGATCAAGTGCCGTTAATAAATAATAAATTTCAAATTGATGCCGGAATTAAAGAATTTACGGCCTTAATATTTAATAAAGACAGCCTACCAAATACACGCTTAATTGCCCCAAATGGCAAAATATATACAGCCGTTAACGCCAATTCAGATACAACGGTGCGTTGGTATAAAGACCGTGGCTACGAACTAGTAACCATTGAAAACCCAGCACCGGGCCAGTGGCACACAGAAGCCAAAGAAGATCCAAGCAACAGAATACAAGTGTTAACCGATTTGCAGCTAAAAGTGTCTGGTATACCTGCCACACTTTTTCCAAATCAAGAGTTTAAGATGCTGGCAGTGTTGTTAAATAAGGAAGAAAAAGTAACCCAGCCCGAAATATTGAGTAACAGCAAGGTGACGGTGACAGTAACGGCGCCAAACGGTAGAGTCGGTACTAAGCTGATTTCAAGTGCAGAAGACTTTCCAAAAGATGGGTTTTATCAGGAAGTTTTTAGTCGATTAAATGAAGAGGGTGAATACCATTTTAATATATCACTCAAAAGCCCCACCTTTGAGCGTCAGCGTGGTTTCACCTCTACATTGCTAAAACCCTTAGTATTAAGAGAAGAAAAGCTAATCAGTGAAGAGAAGTGGCTAATAGCGGTATCACCTAACGATAACGTTGACACCACCTTAACGCGCATTCATGCCAGCATTACTGCACCTAATGGTAAAACTGCCATGCGCGAACTGAGTTTTGATAGCAAGTCACGCTATTGGGTTTTATACGTCACAGAGTCCAGTGGTTCAGGTGACTACCATGTTAAATTGTCAGGCCGAATTGTTTTAAAAGGTGGTTCTGTACATCAATTTAATCCTGAAAGCATGCAAGCTAATTTCCCTCTAGCTATGGCAGCCTTATCGCCCACACTACAAGATCCAGTACTTGCGTTAAATATAAACAAAATACCCTTAGATCTAGCTCAAGAGTTTGCACAACAACAAGCAATTCCTGCATCGCCTGAAGAGCCAAAAGTAGAGTCTGATGAGTTGCTTGAAGAGGAAGTTGAAGAAGTTGTTGAAGAAAGCAGCGACCTATGGTTATACATTAGCCTAGCCATTGCCTCATTATTCGTTCTAATGGCGTCCGTTACAGCAGTAGCAGTAATGAAAAAGAGAAAGGCCAAAGCAGAGCTTGCTGCAGCAGCAAAAACAGACGACGAAAATCAAACAAATGAAAGTGACAAGCAAACCCCAGACGATCTAATTCAAGAAGGTATTGCTGAGACAGAGGCAGAGACAGAGCCTTCTGCTGAGCTTGAAATAGGCGAGTTTGATGACTTTGAAGGCGAAGAAGAAGTAGAGATTCCTGGTGGCGTCAGCGATAACCCCGAAGATGAAAAATCGTCAGACGGTCTTGATGATGATTTTGACGAAAGCTTTGACGAAAGCTTTGACGAAAGTCTGGATGATGATTTTGCACTTGACCCACCAGAGGACAAAACTCCCTAACCCAGCTCTTTACCCTTGCCGCTTCAGGGTTGCATCCTTATACTGCCAGACTGTATTTAATATGAATTGAATTGAGGTCTGCATGAAATTTAAGGGTACTGAGCAATACGTCGCTACACCAGATTTGCAAATGGCAGTAAATGCTGCAATTACTTTGCAACGTCCTTTGTTATTAAAAGGTGAGCCCGGTACCGGAAAAACAATGCTTGCAGAAGAACTTGCAGCTTCTTTAGGTACAGAGCTAATTCAATGGCACATTAAAAGCACCACTAAGGCCCACCAGGGCTTGTATGAATACGATGCCGTCTCACGCTTGCGCGATTCACAGCTTGGTGTAGACAAAGTCCACGATATCTCTAACTACATAGTGAAAGGTAAATTGTGGGAAGCATTTACTGCAGACAAGCCTGTTGTATTATTGATTGATGAAATTGATAAAGCCGATATCGAGTTTCCTAACGACTTGTTACTTGAGCTAGATAAAATGGAGTTTTATGTCTATGAAACTCAAGAGCGTATCGTCGCTACCCATCGTCCAATCATTCTTATTACCAGCAACAATGAAAAAGAACTGCCAGACGCATTCTTACGTCGTTGTTTCTTCCATTACATTGATTTCCCTGATCGCAATACTATGCAAGCCATTGTAGATGTGCATTTTCCTAACATCAAAGCTGAACTAGTGAACGAAGCCATGGAGATTTTCTTTGCGGTACGAAAAGTGCCTGGCTTAAAGAAAAAACCATCTACTTCAGAGCTAATAGACTGGCTTAAACTGCTTATGTCTGATGACCTTGGTTTAGATATCTTACGTAATGCCGATACCAGCAAGGCTATTCCACCTCTATACGGTGCATTGTTAAAAAACGAACAAGACGTGCAGCTATTAGAAAAACTAGCATTTATGAGCCGTCGTAAAGGATAAATCATGTTAATTGATTTTTTCCAAGCAGTGCGTGCCGCAAAAGTTCCTTGCTCCATTAGAGAATACTTGGATTTGGTTGAAGCCGTGCAAAAGCACGTTGCCTTTGCCGATCTGGATGACTTCTATGCGCTCGCACGTCTTTGTTTGGTAAAAGACGAAAAGCACTACGATAAATTCGATAAAGCATTTGCTGCTTTTTTCAAAGGAATAGAAACCTTACCGCCAGGCATGGAAGGTGCAGATATTCCTGCTGAATGGATGCGTAAAGAGCTTGAGCGCATGATGACGCCAGAAGAAATGGCTAAAATTGAAGCTTTAGGTGGTTTAGACAAAGTTCTTGAAGAGTTTAAAAAGCGCCTAGAAGAGCAGCATAAACGCCACCAAGGTGGTAACAAAATGATAGGTACAGGCGGTACCTCACCTTTTGGTGCTGAAGGTTATAACCCCGAAGGAATTCGTATAGACCAAGGACGTTCAAGACACAAATCTGCCATTAAAGTATGGGAACAGCGTAATTACAGAGATCTAGACGATAACGTTCAGCTTGGTATTCGTAATATTAAAGTCGCCCTGAGGCGCTTGCGTAAGTTTGCTCGCCAAGGTGCAGCCGAAGAGCTAGATCTGGATAGCACTATTACCCATACCGCTCGTAATGCCGGCTTCCTAGATATACGCATGGTGCCTGAGCGTCATAACAGTATAAAAGTATTACTATTCTTTGATATTGGTGGCTCAATGGACCCACATGTGCGCGTTTGTGAAGAGCTATTCTCTGCCGCTAAAACAGAATTCAAGCATATGGAAACGTATTACTTTCATAATTGCTTATATGAGTCTGTTTGGAAAAACAATATTCGACGCATGAATCAGCGCACCGAAACATGGGAAATCCTGCGAAAATACGGACCCGAATACAAAGTAATATTTGTTGGTGATGCCATGATGGCACCTTATGAAGTATCTCATACAGGTGGTAGTGTCGAGCATTGGAATGATGAACCAGGTGCGGTTTGGTTAGAACGTATGACCGCCCACTTCAAAAAAATCGTTTGGTTAAACCCCGCACCAGAATCTTACTGGGGGCAGGGTGGTTCATTAGGCATGATAAGAGATATAATGGAGGACAAAATGTATCCAATGACCTTAGAAGGCTTGGAAAATGCGATGAAATATCTAAGCAAGTGAATTGGTACGAAAGTTCCGATTGCTTAGTGTTGTAGTTTTGTAGCAGAATAGAGGTGCATGGATGCGGATAACAAAAATAATAAAAAATGAGAGATCTATGCGAGCCCTAAAGAGCTGTTCAAGTCATGCCATACAAGCTGTAATTCTACTTTGTCTAATGTTTAAAGTAGCTTTTGCGTCGGCGTTAACTATTGGCCAGCCCTTTCCGAACTTCACATTACCATCTGCCTATGTAGGTTATGCTCAGCAGCTAAGCGAACAGTATGGTAAACCGGTTATGATTGTTGTACTTGACCGTTGTAATCGATGTGAAAAGAAACTACTCGACTTCCAACATTTACATACGATTAATGCCTTGGATGGCTTAGTGACTTGGGTTGTATGGACGCCTTATAAAGACGATCAGCCACCACATATCCCGTTGCCTGTATTACAAAGTGATTCGCGTTTGCAAGTAGGTTGGCAGATGCCTAAAAAACGACCGGCACTTTTTTTAATTAATCGCGACGGTGTTTTAGACCACGCACTTTACGGATCCTTAAGGAGTTTGCGACGTCAAGCTAAGCCTTTGTTAGCACAGTGGATGCAACAAAGCCAAGCGCGTCCAATAGGGCAGTGAGAAGACCATGAAATATATAATAATAGCTTTAACTTTCTTTACCTTGTTTGCTAATGCACAACAGCCAACGCTTAAAAAAGACATCAGTGCTGCCAAAAATGCAGTCATAGAGTTAAATCAAGAACTCAATCAACTAGAGCAAGAGTTGTTAAGCCCGAAAGGTACAGAAGTGGCTTTTTACTTTTCATTGCGTGGTGGTCAGTATTTTGTCCCCTTAGCAGTAGAGATTAGCGCACAAGGCTTAGCCAGTATCCATCATATTTATACAGAGAAAGAAGTTAAAGCCTTACGCATGGGTGCTGTTCATCCTGTTGGTAAGAGCAACATCGGTGCCGGTAAGCATAAGGTTAATATTCAAGTGAAAGGTGTAAACCAACATGGCCAGCCGGTTACACTTGCATTCGATAGCGAAGTAGAAAAAACCAGCGCACCATTAATGCTAGAAGTGTCTGTGCGTGACGACGAAAGTGCTAGGAAGGCGAATGCTCAGCTTGCTGTTTGGTAGGCATATAGGTCGTATTATGAAGTTTCTCACCGTATTTATTATTAGCATTGTTTTATCAGTTAGTGTCGCGGCTGAGGACTCTGTATGGCCACTCATTCCTGAGCTGGCAGAACAGTTACAACAAAACAATGCTGAAGATATTCATATAGGTAGTTTTTATTATTATTACCTAAACGAAGACTATCAAAGCGCTTATAACCAGTTGTCACAATTGCGTGCCAACAATCAGGTTAATACCACCACCTTAAACGTCTTAGAAAGCACACTCTTGTTAGCTTTAGGACTGGAAGATAAAGCACTCAGCGTATTTCAATCAATAGACCAAAAATCGGCAGCTGTTCCTGCCAAAGCTTGGTTGTATTTGGCTCGTCGCTTACAAGTTTTAGGTAACTGGCCTTTAGCCGACGCAGCCGCAAAAACAGCATATGACAGTAAAACACGTCCCTTAGCTCATATAGAAGCGCAAGAAGCCTTACATATTTTAGTACAGTGTGCGGCTGAGCAAGAAGACACTCGCAGCGCAAACTTATACTTTAATTTGATGGCAGAGCGTGGCAAGTGGTCAGACTATGCTCGATATAACCTTTTGGTGGGTTCAATAGAAGGTTACGCCTCTATTTATGAAATTGATCGACAAGTTAAAAATGCCGCTTTTTTTATTGGTGAGAGCGAAGAAAACTTAGCACTTTTAGATCGTATGTTTTTGTTAGGCGGCGTCTACATGATGGGTGAAGGCCGTTTTAAAAATGCAGAGAACTTTCTAAAGCAAGTGCGCCAAGATGGCCCTTATGCCGCACCAGCCTTATTAGAGTATGGCTGGTCAAGGCTTGAACAATCACGTTTTGAAGATGCTTTACAGCCTTGGCGTGTTTTGCAGGCAAAATATGAAAACTGGCATCCCGCAGTTATTGAATCTGTTTTAGCTATTCCTTATACCATGGAAAAAATGAATGCCACCACACAGGCATTATACGGATATGAACGAGTAGAAAAGCGTTTGGTAGTAATGTTGGCAGAATTAAAAGAGCAGCAACAAGCCAGCAGTATTAGTCAGTGGTTAGAGCAGTGGCTTACTGAACAGCAAGGGCAGTGGGGCTGGCGTAGGCACAATAATATAATTGATCAGGCTAAACCCATGAGCCGTAATCTAATGAGCCTATTAGCAAGTTCATCAGTGCGCGCACAGCTAGACGACCTGCATGATTTAAAACGTATGCAGCAAGATCTAAGTAATCAATTGCAACAACTGGATTATTGGCAAGAAACCGCCAACAGTCGTCAACAGTATTTACGCTCAGTAGATGGTGCTCGCCGCTTGCAGTTATTAGAACAACGTTACCAGCGTTTACAGCTAATCGTTGATGATCTAGAAAATCAATGGCAGCAAGAACAAAAGTCAGCCTTAGCGTTTGCGGGCCAAGCTCAACAGGTTCAAATAAATCGTGTTAAAAATGCTGTTCCATTAATTAAAAGCTTAAAAGAAAACGCAGCGGCTGATGTTGATTTAATTGGCTACATGGAACGCTGGCGTCGTGTTCGTGGTGTTTTAGTCTGGCAGATGAATGAAGAGCGCCCTGAGCGCGAGCGTGTGGTTGGTCTTGAAATAAGACAACTAAGAGAACAATTAGCACTACTCAATATTCAGCTTAACCATAGTCAGATAGCGCTTAGCGGCTCGGTGACGGGTTGGCAGGGATACACTGCTCGAATTGCACAAGCAAAACAAAAAATTCAAAGCTTACAGCAAGGTATTAGTCTACTGGAGCAACACCAACAGCAACAAATTATTGCCAGTGTTCAGAATGACTTGTTACAGCAACAACAGAAACTAACCCAATACTTAGCCCAAGCGCGTTTAGCTTTGGCGAGGCTGTACGATGACCACTTGCAGCGCAGTCTTGCTAGTGCTGGGGGTGAACAATGATACGTTATTTAGTTGCTATCGTTTTGGCCGTCAGCTTAACTGCCTGCTCTACCTTTACTAAAGACAACGAGAGTAGACTTGGTCATATTGAGACAGTTTCTGTACGTGTGAAAAGTAACGAGAATATTGAAGTTACTCATGAGCAAGTACAAGAACGTTATCAGCGTTATTTAGACGTCAGTGAAGATTCGGAAATGCGTATTCGCACCACGCACCGCATGGCTGCATTGAAGCTACAGGCTGAAGAATTAGCCTTAGATAGTTACACACCAACAGACGAAAAACTGTCTGAACGTAAAGCATTTGCGGTAATTAACGATTACGAAAATCTACTGAAAGAGCATCCTGATCGCCGTGACAATGATAGTCTAATGTATCAATTAGCTAAGGCTTACAGCTTGTCTGGTCAACCCTATTTGGCCATTACCACGCTGGAACGATTAACGGAACACTATCCTGAGTCCAAGCATTACCTAGAAAGTCATTTCCGTTTAGGACAGCTTTATTACGCTAGCCGTGACTATGAAATGGCTGGCTTATCCTATCAAAATGTTATTAATATCGGCCGCGAAAATAACGAATACTATGTTAGCGCAGGTTATTTACTCGGCTGGTCGCTCTTCAAGCAAAACTTATTTGAAGACAGCTTGCTGGCGTTTACTCGTGTGTTAGATGAAGAATTTACTAATGAAGATTCTTTAGAAAACGCCCAAACGGATGCCGATCTACGTGATGATATCTTCCGCATAATGGCCATTACCTTTGCTGAAATGGGCGACTGGAACCAAATCGCTCAGTTTTATGGGGTGCATGGACAACGTTTCTATGAATATCGCCTGTACGACAGCTTAGCCAGCCTCTATTACTCGCGTGAATTTCACCGCAGCGCCGCCTCAACCTTACGTGCATTTGTCTTACTATATCCATTGGATCTACGCTCGCCCAGTTATTACGAGCGTCTAATCGAAGGCTATAAGCAAGCCCGTTACGCGGGTTTAATGCGTCGCCATATGGAGAGCTATGTCTCTCTTTTTGGAGTTGAAACTGAATATTGGCAAACAAATATCAGCCAACACTCTATGTTAACCACCAGTTTATCTGCCTATATGTGGGACTTAGCCAGTTTCCATCACGGCTGGGGGCAGAACACTCAGAATGCTAAAGACAAAAAAGAACGTCTAGAAATTGCTGCCCGTTGGTATAAAGAATATACCGATAGTTTCCCCGCAGCCGACGATACTGTAAACGCCCACTTCTTATTGGCGGAAGTATCTTTTGAGTTAAAAGATTACTCTACAGCTCGTCATAACTATGAAATAGTGGCTTATCAATATCCTCAGTTTGAAAAGGCAAATGAAGCCGGTTACGCTGCTATTCTCGCCTATAACAACTACCGCCCAAGTGCCGAAGAAAGTCTTGCTTGGAGACAAGCAACCGTAGCCAGTGCAATGCGCTTTGTGCAGGAATACTCAGCAGACCCACGCAGTGGCACAGTTCTGGTAAACACTGCAGAAATGCTACTAAAAGATAAATATTACCCACAAGCACTTTATACCGCGCGCTTGGCCGCCAATATTGAAGATCAACTAAGCCCAAAATACCGTTATGGTGCAGCTTTGGTGCGCAGTCATGCCGCTTTTGAATTGGGTTATTACGAAGAAGCAGAGAGCGCAATTAACTTGGCACTGGCGCAACAACAAGCCGATGTTAAAACTCGCAAAGACCTGCGTGACAAACTGGCTGCCAGTATTTACCGACTCGGTGAACAGAGCAAAGAGCAGGGCGATAACGAAGCCGCTGTATACCATTGGTTACGCTTAGCCGACGCAGTGCCAGAAAGTAATACTAAAATATTGGCACAGTACGATGCCGCTACCTTACTAATGGAAACAGCCGATTATCCACAAGCGATAGAAGTACTATCCAGCTTCCGCCAACAATACCCACAGCACAAGCTCACTGCCGACATTCCTAGCAAGTTAATTGTAGCTTACGAGTCGCAACAAAACTGGCAAGCCGCTGCCTTTGAATTAAAGCAAATGGCCGAAAGCAGCACCAATGCAGAAGAGCAGCGCATCGCCACCTACCAAGCCGCGGAATATTTTGAAAAAGCAGAAGACCTCGATAACGCTCGCGATATGTACCGCACCTACGCGCACGATTACAGCCAGCCGTTTGATGCTGCCTTAGAAGCGCATTATCGTTTAGATCAAATTTACTCTAAGTTAGGTGAAGAAGATAAACGTCACTTCTGGCTCGATAAAATCATCAGTTTGCACAACAAAGCCGGTAATGAACAAAGCGACCGTTCTCGTTATTTGGCCGCCAGC
>SMEQ01000003.1_pt1 | contig 114888 bp, 108 predicted proteins | sample 2456281 | NCBI WGS metagenome assembly SMEQ01 (sample SAMN10132596, study PRJNA489261) | soil metagenome | isolation source: day1 antibiotic-loamy sand soil ammended with raw manure from dairy cow... | place: USA | collected 2015-04-01
TTTGAAAACGGAGCTTATTTATGGTAGTACTTTGATAACTAGAGAGGAAATGAAAAGTGAGATATTTGAATACATTGAATTGTGGTACAATAAAAAGAGGCGACACTCTTACTTGAACTATATGAGTATTGAAGAATTTAATAACAGAATAATTAATTACAAACATGCTGCTTAACTTATACTGCAACTTTCGTTTGTATATCCATTGTACTTTACACACTTTTAGGGACAGTATCAAAGAGTTTTAAGTATAGAAGCAGACAACTTGGATGTTGGACAGTTGAAGAAGGAGATTGAAGCGGTGGGTTATCAGTTGGAAGATATGTAAAACGATGTTTAACACTCAGAATATATTAACCCCCAAATTGGAAAATAAAATCTAATCCACCTCATGTACAGCATTCAACGCATATAATGCAAAAGTTCCCAACCAATGACTTCCCATATAATGATCGCCACTGATATTATTTAAAGAATGTTGCAAATGGTTTACCGCTATCTCCTCTAAATGAGGTGCATTTCCTAACTTCATAGCTATACCGCTCAAACAAGTTGCACGACTGAAATTTAATCCGTCTAAATGCACCAAATGACCATCACTTCTATCACTTACTTCAGCAGGCGTTAGATGAAAATCCATATCTTTTATTTGCGGCAAAAACTGATCTAACCAAAGGAGATAAGCATCATTATTTAATACTTTACTCATCAATAAAGCTTCTTCCAAACATGGAGACAAGAAATCATGTCCACTGGGCTCGTAACTCAATGGGCAGTTGCTGTCTTTTTCAAATAATCGTTTAGCATGAGTCGTAATTAATGCCTCGAAATCTTTATCACCTGCAATTCTTGCATAATCAAGAGAAAGCGACAAACCAAAAGCAGTATTATCATGCGTTCCCGTTCGTATTGGGAAAGTGAGTTTGGGTAAATAGATTTCGTATTTCTTCACTAATTCATCTACTAAAGGCTTTAAGTTTTCTGCCCATTCTTGTGCCTGTATATCTGTCGTCCAAGAAATCAATTCTTTTTGTAAAACAAATAACCATGCCCAACCATAAGTGCGTTCAAAATTGAGGTTGTTTTTATCGCGAAAGAAAGCTAACTCGGTGGCTACATTATCTTTGGTTATATGATTCTCTAAGGTTTTTCGAATAGTTCCCTCTGCATCTAAAGTTGGAAAATCTTTTAATAAACGAATGATAGACCAATAGCCATGAACCGAAGAATGCCAATCAAAACAACCATAAAATATAGGACGTAATGCTTTAGGAGTTTTCAAGTCACTTTCACTTCCAATGACTTGGCCAAGTTTATTGGGATATTCTTGTTGAATACAACTCAAAGGCAGTTCTAAAATAGTTTTTGCTTGCTGTAAATTTAAGGAAGGCTTATCCATTGCCACATGATTGTTTTGTTTTTCTGTAGATGTATTTTGACATCCAGCTAATATCAAACTGATGCCTAAAAGAATGCATATATTTCGCATGAGAATATGGTCTATTTTAAGAAAAAGGTAAGGATATAAAAACAGTATTCAAAATATCGAGTTTGATATAGAAACAAAGTTTTTAGTACATTAAATTTGATGATAGCTACCGTAACGAAGACTTAGTCTTTATTCAAAACCTTCAGATAGTTCTGTTTAAGTTGATCTATTAAATCATCTTTTGCTTCTGCATAAGAACAATTGTATTTCCGTTCAATATTTCCCCAAGTATCGGGATATTTTTGCAGTAAGAAATCATAGTATTGATCTAATTGACCTTGTTCAGGCATTTCAAAACGTAGATGCCATTGAAAGCGTCTAACCAAAGCGGTATCAAGTGCTTCAGGAAAATTAGTCGCTGCAATTAATAAGACGTCCAATCCTAATTGATCAACTAACTGCAATAATGAATTGACTAATCTTCTCATTTCACCTACATCCTTTTCATCCACAGATCGGGCTGTTCCTATTTGATCAAACTCATCGATAAAAAGTACGGCTTTATCGCGTTGTGCTTTATCGAATAACATTTTAATATTCTTAGAAGTAGCACCAATTTTAGAATCTACAATCGTACTGAGATTCAAACTTAGCATTGGTTTATTTAATGCTTTAGCTATCGCGCCTGCTAAAGCCGTTTTCCCACATCCCGAAGGTCCTGAAAATAATATCTTTTGAGTGAAAGGAAGTTCTTGTGCGATAAGTTCATTTCGGAATTGATATTCTAATAGCAATTGCTTCACATTTTCGTGAACTTTTTGTGGTAAAAACAATTCATCTAAATTCATCAAATCTCGATGCGTGATTACCAAATCTATCAGACTGCTCAAAATATAAGAGTTTTAAAATGAGAATAAAATTAGCAATTATGTTGGGATATCACAACACTGAATACTTTCGTCTTGTAGTTGAGGACTAAGATAAGGAATATTCAAATTCAGACCTCGCAATATCAATAAGCAAGCCATTAATGCAATTACATAAGGCGATGCTTTTCTTAAAATATGTTGCCATTTAGCTTTAATCAATCCACCTGCTAAAGACACAGTCATCATGGCGGGAAGTGTAGCTAATCCAAAGCCCATCATAAAAACAGCTCCGGTTATCACTTCTCCTGTAGCTAATGCACCTGCTAATGCCACATAAACTAATCCACAAGGTAATAATCCATTTAAAATCCCAATAACGAATAAAGAACCGAAAGTGCCTTTTGATAATAATCGACCGAAAGTTTTTCCAAATAGCTTATTCCACCATCGGTTAACTGCACTAATTTTAATGATGCGTTTATGAAAGATGGTTCCAAGTGCTATTAAAAGTAAGAAAACACCTAAAACTAAAGATAAGATTTGTTGCCAACCGAAGAGTGTGAATTGCAGACCAATCCAACCAAAGACGATACCTATCATCATATAAGTAACGACACGGCCTAAGTTATAAGTTAATATACCTAAAACTCTCTTTATTCGGTTTGTTGTTGGAAAAGGAATAGATAGCGCTAAAGGACCACACATGCCAACACAATGCAAACTTCCTAAAATCCCTATGGTCAATCCTGCTACTAATGCTGTCCCCCACATGTGTTATAAGTTGATATAAATCGCTCTATTAATGTTATAACGTTCACCATCCATAGTCCAATTTCCTTTTAAAGTATATTGACCACTAACAAATCTGGATTTATCCAACACGATTTGCGCATCTTCATCTAACTCAAAAGGAATGACTAAATCCTGTGCTTTACTCGCTGGACGGTACATTTCTAAAACACCATCATCAATGACATGATTCAAGCACTCTAAAGGGAACTGAAGAATCAACCAATCTTCTGATTGATGAACTTCAAAAGGTGTTGACAACCGTTCTAATCTTTTCTGAGCTTGAAACATAGGTTCGTAATCTATTTCTTGTTCATAGTAATCATCCATTACCATGTCAAAATCTACTTGACTACTTTTATATACTAAAAATATCATGGCTGATACACCAAGAATTATAGCTACAGTTATCCCCCATCCCCAATGAAATCCTTTTAATTTCTCTTCTTTCTTCATTTTATTTTTGTACTTAAATTATTTCCTAACAATTGGACCTGCAAATGTTGCCTCAACCTTGTTAATAACCTCTCCGTTGTTTAAAACTTCTAAGAACACTTTATGTTTTGTTTCTGTGATATCCGTTCTCGGCAAAACAATAAATAAACTTGCACTGATTTGAGCTTCAGGATTTACATGAATACTTTCTTCTCCAACCATTTTAATTTCACCTTGTGCATTCACTAAACGTAACTCTAAATCATATGCATGAATCGTCTTGTTTGTAAACTTAACATTATACATATTGCTTAGCGAATCGTCCCCCCTTTTCTGATAAGTCAATCCAGGAGTTCTTACCAAATTTGCACTTACATCTTTACGAGTGATCAACATTCCAACTATCAAGCTTATTAATATGGTTAATACCACTGAATAACCGACCATTCTACCTGTAAACTTAAACTTCTCTCCACGCGCAATATTATTTTCAGAATCATAGCGGATCAAACCTTTAGGTTTTCCTACCTTCTCCATAATAATATCACAAGCATCAATACATGCTGTACAGTTAATACATTCTAATTGTGTACCATTTCTGATATCAATTCCTGTAGGACACACATCTACACATTGGAAACAATCAATACAATCTCCTTTCGCAGCATCTTCTTTTTTACTAAACTTCCCTCTTGGTTCACCCCGCACATAATCATATGCTACAACTATAGAGTTTTCATCTAATAAAACACCTTGTAAACGTCCATAAGGACAGATATGTGTACAAACTTGTTCTCTTAAAAATGCAAACACGGAAAAGAACACACTTGTGAATAAGAAAATACTAATAAATCCAACGTAATGTTCTGCAAAGGAACCGGTCATTATTTTATAGAGTTCATCGACCCCTATAATATAAGCCAAGAAAGTATTCGCTATAATAAAGGAAAGCAGGAAATACAAAGTATATCTTAAGGCATACTTAGTTCTCTTTTCTTTATCCCATTTCTTATTATGCAAATATTTCTGCTTCCCTGCTGATCCTAAAACCATATAATCTACTTTTCGGAACAAGAATTCCATAAAAATAGTTTGTGGGCAAATCCAGCCGCAAAAGATCCTACCGAATGCATTCGTAAATAAAGCAACGAATACGACTCCAGTAAGCATTAAAAGCCCGAAGATTAGAAAATCTTCAGGCCAAAATAAATAGGAGAATATAATGAACTTCCCTTCTGGGATATTAAACATTAATAAAGGTCTTCCATTTACAAAGATAAATGGGATGATAAAAAAGAAAGCATAATATACAATTGCTGCTATCGTTCTTTTATCTGTAAAAGGACCTGAAGGCTTAGTAGGGAATATCCAATTTCTTTTTCCATCTCTCTTCACTGTTGCTACTGAATCTCTAAAAGAATCTCCGGCTTTTCCTAAGGGGTTCATTATATCATTTTTAATCGTTTACATATGGAAAGCTACCTCAGTGTTCGACTCTTCTTCTTGGTCTTCTTCGGTATTTTCGCTTTCATTTCCACCTTCCTCTTCTGGAATATAAAGGGTTCCTTCTGGTTCTTTTCCACCTTCTGCAGTTGTACCACCAATAGATTTAATATAACTGGTCACTTGAGCAATCTGCAATGGGCTATATTGGTCTTGCCAACTCGGCATTCCTTTTTCTAAAGCACCATACTTAATTAAAGAAAAAATATCTTTAATACTACCACCATGAAGCCAATAATCATCTATTAAGTTCGCACCCACACCACCTTGACCTTGAGGTCCATGACATGCGGCACATACATCAGCAAATATTTGTTTACCTGCACTTAAATCAGCTTCACTGTCCAAGTAAACTACACTATTTTCATCAAGAGCAGCTCCCATTTTTTCTATGTAAGCCTGCTTTGCAACCTCTGCTTTTTCGTAGGCTATTTCTAATCTCTCAATTTGCATAGGTACAGATTTAGACACATGTAAAACCCATAAGTATACCACTGCATATACAACAGATAGAATAAAGAACCAGTTCCACCATGGCGGAGAAGGATTGTCTAATTCAACAATACCATCGTAATCATGATTTAAAGCAATGGCTTGCTCTGTTTCTTCATCAAAAGATCTTGTTTTATTAATACGCTCAAACCAAGTACGTTTTTTACGTGCCTCTTCTTGTTCTAAAACTTCTAATGATACTGGTCTTCTTAATTGTGAGAAGTTTTTAAACATCATCAACAATAAAAAGATGATAATGATTTGCAATAAAACAATGCTCATCAAGACATAAAATGATGTGGCAGAAATACCTGCTATCATACCAGATGCATCAGCTCCAGACATATTATTTGCAAAAATAACTACTGGAACAGCTACCAATATAACAAGTAAAAGCATTGCAGAGCCTTTGCGTATATTATATATAGGGTGTCCTTTAATTATTTTAGAACGAAAGGTCTGAATGGCTGCATACAAAACCTTGCTCATTACTCCTATTGTGAGTAATAGCAGAATAATGATTGAAACTAAAGTTATAGCAACAGGTTCCATCAACTCTGAGTCCCAAAATGGAGTTTTAGACTTTATTTGCGCAAAACCAATACTCGGAATACACAGCAGCATTCCTATAGCAAGGATTTTATTGAATAATGTTCTCATAGAGTATAAAAAATATTAAATGATTAATCTTCTAAAGGATAATTTTTTATTTCATCGATTGTTTTCTTAGACTTTGAAAAAACCATAATCGCAGCTAAGATAAATACCGTTAAAAATATGATCAGAGTAATGATTGGATATATACTTACATCATCAATTCCTCTTAATGAATTTATAAATTTCATAATTTGCTTTTTTATAATAGCGGTCGATTTTTATCAACCAACCGCTATATGATACCTTTACTACTTGTCTTTACTTATATCCGTTCCCATACGCTGTAGGTAAGCAATTAATGCTACAATTTCATCAGTTGTTCTAACTTCGATTTCATCCTTAGCTAGACTTGCTTGTATAAGCTTAGCTTGCCCTTCAACATCCGCATTAGCTTCCTTATCATATCCATCAGGATATGGTACACCTAATTTCATCATCGCCTTAATCATCGGTTGCGTTTTGCCCTTATCGATCGAGTTAGTAAATAACCATGGATATTTCGGCATAATACTATTAGAAACCATCAACGTAGGATCTAACATGTGATTGTAGTGCCAGCTATCTGGATATTTTTTACCAATTCTCGCCAAGTCAGGACCTGTTCTCTTAGATCCCCATTGGAATGGATGATCATAAATAAACTCACCTGCTTTAGAATACTCACCATATCGAACCTCTTCATCTCTGAACGGTCTAATCATTTGCGAGTGACAAGTATAACATCCTTCTCGAACATATATATTTCTACCGTGTAATTCTAAAGGTGTATAAGGTTCAACACTTGAAATTGTAGGTACGTTAGATTTTACTAAGAAGGTAGGAATCAATTCCACCATTCCTCCAATACTAACTACAATCAACGCTATGATGAACATATGAACTGGACGACGCTCAATCCAACCGTGCCAGTTTTCACCTTTCTTTCTTTTCTTATCCCAATTCTTAGGTAATGGAGCTGCTTCCGCTTTTTCATTCTCTTCTATTCTGCCTTTCTTAACTGTTTTATAAATATTATAAACCATTAAGAATACACCAATTAAGTAGATCAATCCTCCAAGAGTTCTAAGTACATAAGCACTTTGTGCAACATCTAAAGTTTCCGCAAACTGATATTGTAGAATACCATCTGGCGTGAACTTCTTCCACATTGCAGCTTGAGTAAATGCCGCCCAGTATAAAGGAATAACATAGATAATCATACCTAAAGTACCTAACCAGAAGTGATTATTAGCTAATTTCTTAGAGAATAGTTCTGTGTTAAATATTCTTGGTAATAACCAATATAACATACCAAATGCTAAGAAACCATTCCAACCTAATGCTCCTACGTGAACGTGAGCAATGGTCCAATCCGTATAATGTGAAATTGCATTTACCGCTTTAATTGAAAGTAATGGACCTTCAAAAGTAGCCATACCGTAACATGTTAATGCTACTACAAAGAATTTCAATATAGGTTCAGTTCTTACTTTATCCCAAGCACCTCTTAACGTTAATAAACCGTTTAGCATACCACCCCAAGATGGAGCAATAAGCATAACAGAAAACGCTGTTCCTAAACTTTGAGCCCATTCTGGTAATGCAGAATATAACAAGTGATGCGGTCCTGCCCAGATATAAATAAATATCAATGACCAGAAGTGGATTACTGACCAACGATAAGAATAAATCGGTCTATTGGCTGCCTTAGGTACGAAGTAATACATCAAACCTAAGAAAGGAGTAGTCAATACAAATGCTACTGCATTATGACCATACCACCATTGCACTAAAGCATCTTGAACACCTGCGTACCAGGAATAACTTTCCATAATACCATAAGGCATAGACATTGCGTTCACAATGTATAATAATGCAACAGCTACCCATGTACCAATGTAGAACCAAATGGCTACATACATGTGCGTTACTCGTCTTTTTAATATTGTTCCTAACATGTTAGCACCAAAGGCTACCCATAATAAAACGACAACAATATCAAGTGGCCATTCTAATTCGGCATATTCCTTACCTTGAGTGTAACCCATCCAAAGTGTTATAGCACCAATTAAAATTGCTGTTTGCCATCCCCAAAAGTGAATTTTACTTAACCTGTCGGAATACATTCTTGTTTTCAACAATCTTTGCATAGAGTAATAAACACCCGCAAAAACCGCATTACCAACAAAAGCAAAAATCATTGCGTTAGTATGTACAGGTCTCATTCTACCAAAAGTAGTTGGAGCCCAGCCTAAACTGGTATCTGGATAAGCTAAAGTTAAAGCTGCCCACAATCCAGCTAACATACCAATGATACCCCAAAACAGAGTAGCATAAGAGAATTGCTTTACTATCTTATTATCGTAGTAAAATGTTTCGACTTGCATTGGAGTACCTTGATCCGGCGCAGAAGAAGAAATTGTTTGACTCATTATTGATTGTTTATTTAAAAAAGATTATTGCTTAGATTTATTTTCAGATTCCGTATTTAAAGATTCTTTTACTTCTGTTGTTGATTTTAAGGGTTGGTCATCAAATAAAATTTGATGTGCGGGTGAATAATCATCTTCAAATTGACCTGTTCGAACTGACCATATAAAAGCACCCAAAAAACACAATGCTATGGTTAAACTCACCCCTAATAATATCACCATCACTCCCATCTCTCATTATCTTTTATTCAAAAACAAAATTAGTTTAAGTTTTCATACTTTCCTATGACAATAATCAGACATTCGCATGACTTTTGTCATATTTCACGATATTAACTAAGATTAATTCTTATTTTGAGTTAAATTTTATGCATACCAAAAAGAAAAGTAATATAATTATCTTAATAATCTAAACTTCTTGGCATAAATCCCACTACTTATATAAGTGATTAAAACAATAGTCAATGTACTAAAAGGCATTAAAATAGCTGCAATCAAAGGAGACAACAAACCCTGGACAGCAAAATATATTCCTATCAAATTGTAAACTAAAGAGAATGCAAACGCTAAATGAATGACTTTTTTGTGCTTTTTTGCAAATTGTAATATAGATGACAAAGTAGACAACTTCTTAGCATCTAAAATAGCATCACCTGCTGGTGAGAAATTCTCCATCTCCTCCACAACACAAATCCCTAAATCACTTTTTGATAAGGCACCTGCATCATTTAATCCATCACCTACCATAGCTACTAACACTTCTTGCGACTGCATGGATTTAATGTAACTCAATTTATCTTGAGGTAATTGTTCAAAACGCATTTCCACGTCAGTCCCAATTTCCTTTTTTAAATAAGCAGCCTCAAAATTATAATCACCTGTTAATAAAGACAAATCATACGCTTCATCCTGAAGATCTTTAAATAATTCAGAAACCCCTTCCCTCAATCCTTGTCTTAATAAGTAGTATCCTAACAACTTTCCATCTTTAGCTACAAAAAGCGCTGTACCATCTACTTGAATATCAAAATCTTTAAACTCTTCGAAAAAACCCAAAACACCCGCTTTTAAATGAACGCCATTAATCATACCTTCAATACCCAAGCCTGGAGATTCTTTAAATTGATGAACGGGAAAGAGTGATATCGTTTCTTCGATATAGAGTTTCTGCACAGGCTTAACAAACGTATGTGTTGAAGGCTTTGCTAAAGAAAGTACCATTTGTACATCTTCTTGACTCAAAGCGTCCCCTACAAATATGGCTTGCATATCTGCTGCAGAAGTCAAAGTTCCTGTTTTATCAAATACGATATGATTGATCTTTCCAATAAATTCAATCAGCGTAGCTTTCCTTAAGAAAAATCCATTTTTTGATAATATCCTTATGAAATAACCGTCTGTAAAAGTGGCAGTTAATAATAAAGCACATGGACACGCGACAATCAAGACAGAAGTTAATGCACGCCATGCTTTATCAGGAACCCCAACAACCATCCAATAAGTGGCCGCAAAAAACGAAATACCTAATACAATCCAAGTGAAATATTTCGCAAGTATTTGAACAAAGGATTGACTTTCACGCTCTTCTTCTACATGCTTATTCGATCCTTCAGACCACAAGCTGGTCAGATAACTGGTTTCTACTTCTTTGGCTAATCGTATTTTTAAGGCTTGACCCAACTGTTTACCTCCAGCGTAAAGCAATTCGTTCTTGTTTTTATTTACCGGCAAGGACTCTCCTGTAACAAAACTATAATCTATTTGTCCGTCGCCTTCTAATAAGTAACCGTCTGCAGGTATTAACTCTTGATTGTGTATCAATAACACGTCTCCTTCCACTAAATCAGGCAAAGGAGTTGGCACTTCCTTACCATCAATAATTTTAGTGGCAGATATGGGAAAGTAATCTGTGTAACTTCTTTTAAACGAGATATGTTGATATGATTTTTGCTGCAATACACGTCCCACTAACATCCAAAAGACAATTCCAGACATAGAGTCAAAATAGCCTCCTTGACCTAAGAAGAATACTTCATACAGGCTCCTCCCGAAAGTGAGAATAATTGCTAATGCTACCCCAAAATCAATATTTAAATGCTTGTGTTTTAATCCTTTATAAGCACTTGTAAAAAATTCCGTTGCACTATAAAAGAAAACAGGCAAGGATAAAATAAGCGTGATATACTTAAAGTAAACACCTACCACTTTATCTTCATTAATACCAGCTGAAAAATATTCTGGCAAACTCAAAAGCATAATATTACCAAAAGCAAATCCTGCTACTCCTAACTTATAAATTAAGGTCTTGTCAGAACTGGTCTGTTTCTCATCCAATTGCTGCAGGGACAAATGCGGTTCATAACCTAAAGAGGTTAAAAACTCCACTAATTCTCTTAAAGAAACTTGAGAAGTATCAAAAATGATCTTCGCTTCTCGTTTAAGAAATTGAATATCGGTCCTGATGGCACCTTTTAGAATTTTGGGCAAATGTTCTAATAAATAAATACAAGAACTACAGTGAATTTTAGGAATATGAAAAACAACATGAGCTGCATTACCTTCCTGATATTTAATGATTTTCTGCATGACTTGTTCATTATCCAAGTATGCAAATTTATTATCTCGATGTTCTTTTCTTAAATTAATACCCGCTTGTTGATTCAGCTCATAGTATTGTCCTAAATGATTATCATTCAAAAGATGATAGACAGTTAAACATCCTTGACAACAAAAACACCTATCCTCATCTTGAAAAGATAAGTCAGGACAAACTTCTCCACAGTGATAACATGATTCGTTTACACTTTGAGCAATTGTTGGTGTTGTTTTATTTTGATATTCTTCCTCTGTCTTCATAGCTTTAAGTAACACAAAATTACACTTAATTTCTATAGTCATGAATGACAAAAATCACTTTTAGAAATGACTTATATCAGATAAACTAAAAACAAAAAAAGCGAGACTTGCATTTTTACATAGAAGTCTCGCTTTATCAATACATTAAATGATATTATTCTTCATGAAACGGGTAACGATAATCAGTTACCGGTACATATGTTTCTTTAATTGTTCTAGCACTTAACCAACGGTATAAGTTTAATGCCGATCCTGCCTTATCATTTGTTCCTGATGCACGAGCGCCACCAAATGGTTGCTGACCAACAACTGCACCTGTCGGTTTATCATTGATATAAAAATTACCAGCAGCATTCACTAAAGCTTTAGTCATATATTCTAATGCATAACGATCTTGTGCGAAAATAGCACCTGTTAAAGCATAATCAGAAGTTTGATCTAAAATATCCAAAGTCTCCTTCCATTGATCATCTTCGTAAATATAAACGGTAAGCACAGGTCCGAATAATTCTTCCACCATGGTTACATAATCCGGCTTTTTAGCTACAATTACTGTTGGATGAATAAAGTAACCTTCTGATTTATCATAAGTTCCACCAATAATTACCTCTGCATCAGCATCCTTTTTAGCATTATCAATATAAGAAGCTAATTTATCAAATGACTTCTCATCAATAACTGCATTTACAAAATTAGTAAAGTCATCTGGCTTACCAATTTTTATAGTTGCGACCTCTTCTTTTAAAGAAGACAAAATATCATCTGCTAAGCTCTTAGGTAAGTATGCTCTTGAAGCTGCGGAACATTTTTGTCCTTGATATTCAAATGAACCTCTTAATAAATTAGCTACTACAGTCTTCTTTTCTGCTGTTGGATGTACAAAAACAAAATCTTTACCTCCGGTTTCACCTACAATTCTTGGGTAAGATTTGTATTTGTGAATGTTTTCTCCAATAGTTTTCCACATAGTTTGGAATACACCTGTAGATCCAGTGAAGTGAACACCTGCAAAATCTCTATGGTTGAAACAAACATCTCCAACAGTAGGACCACTCGTATAAATTAAGTTGATTACGCCATCTGGCAAGCCTGCTTCCTTTAAAATCTCCATGATCACATGAGCAGAATAAACTTGTGTATTAGCTGGCTTCCAAACCACTACGTTTCCACACATCGCTGCAGATGTAGGTAAGTTACCTGCAATAGCGGAGAAATTGAAAGGCGTAACTGCTAAAACAAAGCCTTCTAACGCTCTATACTCTGATCTGTTATTAAGACCATTTGGAGAAATAGGTTGTTGGCTATATATTTCACTTAAATAGTGAACATTAAATCTTAAAAAGTCAATGAACTCACAAGCGCTATCAATTTCTGCTTGATAGGCATTCTTGCTTTGCGCTAACATCGTAGCTGCATTCATTTTAAAACGATATTTTTCAGCTAACAAATCTGCTGCTTTTAAAAATATCGCAGCTCTGTGTTCCCAACTAGTTTCAGACCATCTTTTGCGTGCATTTAAGGCAGCATCGATAGCTTGTTCAACATGGCTAGCATCACCTGAGTGAAAGTTACCTAAATTAAATTGATGTTCGTGAGGAGGGTGCATTGACACTAATTTATTAGTGCGCACTTCCTTTCCATCAATATACATAGGAATATCCTTAGGACTAGACTTCAAATCTTCTATAGCCGCTTTTAATTGTTTTGCATCTTCTGAACCTGGAGCATAATCTCTTACTGGTTCATTTTTCGGAAGTTCAAAATAAAAATAACCGTTATTCATATAATATAAATTTAAATTCTAACATCAATATCTAAAACAGATACTTCTCTTTTAATTTTTATTAAAATATTTTCGTCGTATTTAATAGTTTTAAGCACTGCTTCTAAATCAGCTAAAGTAACTACTGGTTTCTTATTTATATTAAAAATAATATCTCCAGCTTGTAAATCTATCTTCTGAGCAATGCCATCATCTGACAAAGATAATAATTTCACACCGAAGCCTTCATAACTTTTATCTATTTGCATACCCCACTCTTCCCATTCAATGGTTCTTTTAATAATATTTACAGACTGAGCAGGTTTAGCATCAGCTGTATTATCCAATTGCAAAGAAGGCTCAGCACTAAATAAACCTTGATAAATACTATGAACAATATTCCATACATATAAATAGTTTATCTTAGATGGATGATCTGCTGATTTACCGTGGTCCTCTAATAACCCGGTATGAAATTGCAAGGTTGGAATATTTTCAGTGTCGTAAACATAAGCATCAGAGTTTCTAGATATGTTACCTCCAACATGAATGTTCATTCTAGAAGTGGAACGATTAGCTAATTTATCATACATTCCTGATTGATTGCTACCCATTACATACAATCCGTTTTCGGGTTGATATCTTCCAATATGATCTAAATGGATTGCAGTCACCACCTGGCGCTTCATGATATCAGGTAAAAATTCTAAAAAATGTTTTACACCTTGATGATTAGATTGAGAACCACTATAAAAAGCAATAATATAATTATAGTTATTACCTAAGGTATTTTTCATTTGCAACATATTTACCAATGCTAATGCGCCGGCAACACCACTAGCATTTTGATCTGCTCCATAATGAACAACTTTATTATTTCCATAAGGCAAATTACTATCATAATAAGCCCCTAAATAATCATAACTCGCACTTAAAAGTATGGTTTTATCTGAATTGTGATGTATAAAAGCATACACATTTTCTGTTTCTTTTTCTATCCTTGAAAATTCAAGTTGCAAGTTGATAGAAGTTAAGGATTTTAATGACTTTAAGTGTTTATCATAAACTTTTGAAGATAGCATAACAACGGGGATATCCAATTCTGGATGTCCAGCATTTTGCATGGTTTCCAGATTTACCACACCGTAGGGATCAAATAAAAACAACGCTTCTGCATCCAGACGCTGTGCATGCTCTGCCATCTTGAAAGCTTTATCTACCCAACCATCCTTAAGCTCATGCGCTTCTTCTCGACTATCAAATATAGGAAGCACCCAAGGCGTTAATGGCTCTTTATTTCCTATCAAAAAGTAACCTTGATAAATATCGGAATTAGAAAATGGTAATGGCCTAGCCTCTTCTGGGATTCTAACTAAAAAATTATTAATCGTTAATCTTGTATTGGCTGTTAGTCTTTTTCCTGTAGATACTTTAAACTTATTAGGCAGATTCAATGTGCTCACATTCATTTTTTCTAATCGATCTTGAATATATAACGCCGCATTCTTCGCTCCTAATTCTCCAGCTTTTCGACCTTCTAATTGAAAGCTTGATAAAAACTGAATGTCTTGTCGAATATTCTGTTTAAGAAGCGCTTCTTGATCTTTTTGAAAAGCCCAAGCTTCAGATTTAGAAAAAATCCTCTTTAAACCTTGAGCCGATAATGAGCTATAAGAAAGAAAAAAGAAGCAAAAAAGTAGTATCGGAAAATTGTTTTTCATACTTAATAAAAGAATTGTCACAAAGATAAATAGAATTGCATAGCTATAAACAAAAACTGGCGATTTACTATTGTAAATCGCCAGTTAAAACTTTTATATAAGGGTATTAATTTTCCCACATATCCATTTCTCTTTCCATAAGCTCACGTTCTAATTGCTCACCCATGTAAAGACTTCTGATATCGTTTCTTTTAAGCCTTTGACTTCTTGGATTATTGTTACTTGTCTTAATGATATAACTTGAGAAGTATCTGTTATCTAACAAATCAGTCCATGTCATTCTGCGCATGTCATTGATTGGGTTATATACTTCGTAATTTACTAATTCAGTTCTTAATTCTGGATAGTATAACCAGAACATTGGAATTTCAACTATTTGAGAAACATCTTCACCTCCTACTTCTTGAAACTTGATGGGTGCAATACCAATTATTCTAACTACTGCACGTCCTAAGTTTCTATCGAAGATTACATCTTCTTTGATTTGATACTTCACAATAGAATTAACGTCAAATTCAGTTGTATATTCTACGAATACAGTTTCAAAAGTAATAGGATCCATTTGTTCACTAATTTCAGTGGTTGCTCCTAGTGCTTCTTCCAGAGTTTCTTCAGTCAATTCTGTAGTAAATCTATCATCAATAGCTTCGTAAGCTGCAACTCTTCCTCTTTTAATAAGGTCTAATAAAACCTCTATAAAAGCGCCACCACCACTATACTCATCACCTACATAGATGAAAGCTTGGTTTTGTTTTTCTCTTACGTCAATTTCTCTCCATACTCTAGTTTTCCAAGCTACATCAATTTCACGAATAGGTGCCCATTCAAGCGCCCTGTGTACTCGATCCGTTTTTTCTATAGCTCCGTCTGGTACTAAAGATGGTTTCCAATTAGCGTTAGCTGCATTATATTCTGTTTGATTACCAGCACCTGCAGCGTCATCTGACATAGGTTGAGCAATAGCAAAGGTCATACCTGCAATTAGAGCACCTAATGTGATTGAAAATGATTTAATTATATTCATATCCCTTGAGTTCTGTTTAGTTCAACGTAATTGTGATGGAGTTAATTAATCTTACTCTTCCATCTGGTCCTTTTGCACGCACATTATCAAATATCCAACGATCACCAGCTTTTGAACGCCTTTGGAAATCTTGGGTGGTTTGATTAAATGCAGCAGAAGTATTTGCACTTAAAAAGGTTTCACCATTTTGATCTAACCAATAGAATGTGAAAGATACTACTTCATATCGTAAATCAAAAGGAAAGTCATCTAATTCTGCAATTATTCCTAGAGCTGATTTTGCCTTACCAGCATTCATGCTACCGGAAGATTGCCCTACCATTCTTGCTACTGGATCAGGAACATACTTAGTACGTATTTTCCCTCTTTCTAATGGTGTTTTACTTCCACTTCTACCTGCAGAAATTACATATTCTAATTCTGCAATCTTATCCACTTCAACATCATATTTCCCAGCACCAGTTGAGGTTCTCTTAGCACCTGGCATATCAAAAGAAACGTCTTCAATATTATAACCAGAAGCTGATATCGTTACTGGATTTTTAATTCCAATGTACATTACATTCATCTTATCTAACTGTAAAGAAGCACCTGCACTACCTACCATATACTTAAAGGAGTATGGATAGTTTTCAACTGTACCATCTTTATCAATTTGGATAGAACCGTTCACTGTACGCTCACCAGTTCCTGATGCACGTATTTTCAATGTTCCAATTCCGTTTTCTACTCTTACAGGACCTGCACTTGAACTAATTTTAGGGCTAGCTGACTTATTATAAGCTGCTAACATTATGGTAGCTTCAATTTCATCTCCTTGTAAAGCGTAAGTTGTATTTGGAACAGCGATAGCTTCTAGTCCATCAAACTTATAATCTTGTGCATAAATTTGACCTACTAAGTGTTCTAACACCATTGCTTCTGTATTTCTAACGTCATTCTGAAACTTAGAAAACATAGTTACAGTAGCCACAACTGGAATATTATTAAAGGTACCAGTTGCCCAGTCTCCTCTTGGATTGTCATCCGTTTTTGGTAGATCTACAATCCTAACAGGACTATTCTTTTCAAAGATATTTTTAAAATCTTGATTAGGAATTAAATTCTTAACAGTAGTTAAGTAATTCTGTAGATAATCTTTAATTGCGGTACCACCATCTTCCTTTACAAGAATTTTAGTAGGCACTTGAATATCATCCATTTTCTTAATAATCTCTTGGCCATTATCCATGGTATAACCTCCAGACGCATTAATTATAGAATCTTTCCAATTTTCTAAGTAAACAAGCATATCTTCTGTATGAGTTCTTACTTGTTTAGCGATATCATTGATTGGTTTAACTTTATCACGGTCAGCAGGATTCTCTTCCATCTCGTTTAACATCTGGTAGATATCCGTATTCTTTCCCTGAATAGCTTCGTTTGATCGAACTATACTCTCGTCGATGGTATTGAAAGCATTTAGTACTTCTCTTGTGATATTAAGAGCTAACATCGCTGTTAGTACCAAATACATCAGGTTAATCATCATCCCCCGAGGATCTTTAGGTAACGACATGTTGCATATTATATTTTAGGTTCTAAAATAGATTTATTGTAAGGCTCAAAATTGAGTATTAATCAACTGACATTGAGCCTTTAAAAGTTTTGTTTGAATACTTAAAGACTAACGTCCTTGCATAGCACTTAACATATTGCCGTATATCGTATTCAAAGCTGATAAGTTAGAGCTTAGTGTTGCAATTTCATGTTTTGCTGACATTGCATCCTCTGCGCTAGCTGCCATTGCATCAGAAGCTGTTACTAAATTCCCGTAGAATTTATTCATTGCTTTCAAATGGTTATTGGCATCTTGCAACTCTACTTCATAAATCTGATTTAGTGATCCTAGATTTTTTGAAAGTACTTGTACTTGTGTATGAAACTGAGTTGTATCATCCGCTGCATCATTAAAAGACTTTAAAGTTTGCGATGCACCGATGAATGTATCTTTCATTTCGGACAATGCACCTGTTGCTTCAGTTACACCTTGAGTGTATTCGCCAGTAGCAGCAGTTAAATGTGTAATGTCTTTCATTTCGTTTACCGTTTGACCAAACTTTTGAAAGTTTTCATTCAATCTTTGTAAACTAGGTACTGTAATATCTGCTTCAGCCATCATTTGGTCTAATGCTCCAAAAGCACCTCCACCACCTGGTCCTCCACCTTCGCCACCAACTCCTAAAGGTTGATCAGGCTTAATAAAAGGAATACCTGTTCTTGCTGCTTCTACATGAGGATTCTCATCTAAGTTAGGGTAGTATCTTTCCCAATAATAATCCTTTGTTGGAGGTAAAACCCCTAAAAGCGAGAAAATAAATGCTTCAATACTCATCCCAACTGTCAACATGATTCCAGCACCTGGCCAATGTTGCAATTTAAATAGGGCACCCATAAGTACGATACCTGCACCTACACCTACAATAAGGTTTTTTAAATACTTCCCTCTGTTTGACTCGAAAAACAAACTAATTGAACCCATATCTGTTTTATTTAATTTCGTTATTGTTTAATTTATAATTGAATTATTGACCTATAGACTGTTGAGTTTGAACATGGATAGTTCTGAACCCTATATAAGCCTTTGTTGAATCAGCAAACTCGTAATCACGGTTACTAATATTTAGATATGGATAAGGATCTCTCCAACTTCCACCTTTAACTACTTTTAGTTTCAACCACTCTGCATCATTTTCATTTGTACGAACATGTACATCTGGATTCATATCAGACATGATGTTAGTATTATAAGCTGATTGATCATAAGCTGAACTTGTCCATTCTGCCACGTTACCAGACATATTATATAAACCATAATCATTAGGCCAATATGCTTTTGCATTTACTGTATAAAGTCCACCATCTGCTGAGTAATTTCCGCGCTCTGGTTTAAAGTTTGCTAAGTAGCATCCTTTTTGGTTTACAGTATAAGGACCTCCCCAAGGGTATGGAGATAATTGACGTCCGCCTCTTGCAGCCCATTCCCATTGACTTTCACTTGGTAATCTAAAGTGACCTTCAAAGTAAAGACCTTTTGACTCACGTCCATCTTTCCATAATTGAGTTCTCCAATCACAAAAAGCATTTGCTTGATGCCAGCTTACTCCAACTACTGGATATTCGTCAAAAGCTTGGAAGCTATTATACTGACGTGCGATAGGTTCATTATTAGAATAATTGAACTGACGCATCCAAACTAAAGTATCTGGATAAATAGGAATTGTTACCGTGCTTACATAATCCATCGGGTTAGCCTGAGGATTTCTTGCAGCTAAGTCATAATCAAAAAACTTATGAGTATAAACTAATGCCGTTGTATTCAACTCTCTCTTTCCAGAAATAGTTTGCATAGGATCTAAATACAGCCCCATTAATTCGTCCAATGTTTCAGGACTGCTATATTTAATCTTGTATCTCCAATTCAAAGACTGCGACCCATCTTCATGGTCAACAAACTCACCTAGAGTTGTCAATGCAATAGAGTCACGCACCCAATTGGTGAATTGACGATATTGAGCATTAGTTATTTCTGTCTCATCCATGTAGAAACCTGACATGTTTACATTTCTTACTTCCGCATCTAAGGAGTGAGAGATATCCTGATCACTATAACCCGTCTTCATCACACCTGGTGGTATGCTTACCATTCCTATTGGAGTTGGAGCTTTATAGTTGATTCTATTTGAATAATCACCCACTAATTGATCTTGTGATGCCGGTTTTCCGCAACTGACAGCAAATAAACCTATTGCTATTACGGAAAGATGCAGGGAAACTTTTCTCATCTTATAGAATTTAGTCATTTTATCGATTTTCTCAATTTGATTTTGAAGCGGTTACTTCAAAATGAACATTAAACACCCTTGTGTAAATTTATTATGGCTGAAAGATAATGAAAGTTTTGAAAATTCAAACTTCAGGCATAATCTTTTTTAAAACTACTTAGTCTCATTTAAAATCGTTTAAAATTAAACGCTTGAATTAAGACAAAGATTTCTTAAAGACCACAATATTCAAATTAATTTTTGAATATGCAATAATAAAGCGCTTTTTTTTAAAAATATATTTAACCGAAAATTAATTCACTCCATTTTCAATAAACTACGCTCTTCTTAAGTAACAAATATAATATTACTATTTGAATTGCAAAGAATACTTCTTAATTTAATAACTTTGAAACTTAAATTATAATACTTAGTGAATAAAAGACAACAAAATTCAAGACCCGTTCTTCCGCAAAAAAGACTTATTATAGGTAGAAAACCTTTAATAGAGGCACTCCAAACGAGCAAACCTATTGAGAAGATTTACTTACAACAAGGAGCTATTGGGCCAGAAGTTGGTGAAATTAGAAAATTAGCTAAAGAACAACACATTAATATATCTCAAGTACCTGCGATTAGGTTGTCAAATATGACGCCTCATAATCATCAAGGGGTATTAGCTGTAGCCGCATTAATACCATACCAAAATATTGAAGACATCATTAATCAATGTTTTGACCAAGGTATTGATCCTTTAATTGTTTTATTAGATGGCGTTACAGACATCAGAAATTTAGGAGCTATTGCAAGAAGTGCTCATTGTTTCGGTGCACATGCTTTACTTATTCCAAGCAGCTTCAATGCTGGAATCACAGAGGACGCTGTTAAAACATCAGCTGGTGCATTAGAACATATTCCTGTTTGTAGAACTCCAAGCGTGGAAGTGGCAATTGACGTTTTAAAAATGCATGGTATTAAAATTGTAACCACTGATATTAGCGGCACAGATTCCCTCCAAACTATAAAAAACAAAGAACCTATGGCTGTTATTATTGGTTCTGAAGACAAAGGAGTGGGCAACTATGCTATTAAAAGTGCTGACTATTTAGTTAAAATTGCTATGCAAGAGGATTTCAACTCCTTAAACGCAAGTGTAAGTGCCGGAATTGTATTGCATCATGTTTACAATCTTTAAAAACCAATAACCTCTTAAGCGATGCAAATACCGAATTTCATAAAGTCCTTTTTAGGCGCTTTAATTATACTGAGCTTTCTGTCTTGTGAAAAAGAAGTGAGCTATCGTTTTAAAGAAGGCGCACCCAAATTAGTGGTAGAAGGTTCCATTGAGAATGATCAATACCCTATTGTCAAGCTCTCTAACAGCATGGATTTCTTAGGCGTATTCAACTTTGAGGATATTGAAAGTTTTTTTATCCATGATGCGATAGTAGAAGTATCTGATGGGTTCAGAACTGTACAATTAAAAGAATACATCACCCCATCTTTTCCAGGATTTCCTTCTTTTTACTTTTACTCCATAGATAGCAGTAAAGTGGAAGATTTAGACTTTCTTGGAGAATTAGGGAAGAGCTATACTTTGAAAATTACTATTGGAGCAGATTTTTACGAATCGATTACTGCGATACCGTATCCTAAAGCTTTTGATTCCTTGTGGGTTCAAAAACCTCTGCCAGATTTCCAACCAGAAGACTTTGAAGAAGGTAGAGAAATCATAGCTAGATACACGGATCCTGACACTTTAGGGAATAGTTATCGCATATTTACAAGTGTGAATCATGCTCCTTTTTTAGCACCTAGGTCTTCTGTCATTTCTGATGAATTAGGTAACGGAACTACTTTAGATGTTTCCTTATCTCCAGGTTATATTCCAGGAGATACTGCAAGTTTTGAACGAAGACGATACTTCGAACTCAATGACGAAGTGCGTATAAAATGGAGCGCTATAGACCGAACAACTTATAATTTCTATAGCACTTTAGAGTATTCTATGCTTACTATTGGCAACCCATTCTCTGCACCAATAAAAATTAAATCAAACATTCAAGGGAAAGACGTTCTAGGAATTTGGGCAGGATACGGCACAAGTTTACATGAAATCACCGTTGTTGACTTAGAACCTTAACTACCTTTTAATCTGAATGTTAAAAAATAATATTAAATTTGCTTTTAAAGAATAATTATATGACTCAAGAAAGAAATATAAAGAATAAGACACAATGCTTAATCATTGGCTCTGGTCCAGCTGGTTATACCGCTGCTATTTATGCATCAAGAGCTAATCTTCATCCTTTATTATATTCAGGATTACAACCTGGTGGTCAGTTGACTACAACAACTGATGTAGAAAACTTTCCTGGCTACCCAGATGGGATTCAAGGCCCTGCGATGATGAAAGAATTTGAAGATCAAGCAAGAAGAATGGGTACAGATATACAATGGGGTACGGTTACACAAGTAGATCTTTCTAAAAAGCCTTTCATGGCTGAAGTAGATGACAATTTTTGGATTGAAGCGGAGTCTATCATCATTTCCACAGGCGCTAGCGCTAAATGGTTAGGTTTGCCTTCTGAAGAACGTCTTAGTGGTTATGGAGTATCTGCGTGTGCTACATGTGATGGTTTCTTTTTCAAAGAAAAAGAAGTAGCTATCATTGGTGCAGGCGACACAGCTTGTGAAGAAGCTTTATATCTTTCAAAAATGTGTTCAAAAGTTCACATGTTCATTCGTAGAGATGAAATGAGAGCTTCTAAAGTAATGCAAGATCGCGTTATGGCTGCTGAGAATATCGAAGTATATTGGAATACAGTAACTGACGAAATCTTAGGAGATAAAAAAGTAGAAGGTGTTAGAATATTAAACAATGTCACTCAAGAGAAGACGGATATTGATTTATCAGCTGTTTTTGTAGCTATTGGACATACTCCAAATACAGAAATATTCAAAGGTCAACTTGAAATGGACGAAGAAGGGTATTTAATTACTACTCCTGGTACTACTCAAACTAACATTCCTGGAGTTTTCGCTTCTGGAGATGTTCAAGATAAAATTTACAGACAAGCAGTTACTGCTGCAGGAACAGGTTGTATGGCGGCTATTGAAGCGGAACGCTACCTAGCAATGGCAGAAGCTGAAGTTGAAAATGCATAATTACAGATTCATTATTTCACAAAAAAGCAGTACTTAATCATTTAAGTACTGCTTTTTTTATAAAACATTTTATAGTTACTTAATTTTACTGTCTCCAACTATGAGGTGATTGTCTCCAACTATTCAATTCTTCCACCTGCGACTCTTCAATAATTTTAAGTCTTAAAGCCACTTCTAATAATGCGTCGTAATTGGTAATACTTTTTAAAGTCACACCAGCATCCTCCATAGCTTCTGCAGCATGTTCAAAGCCATAAGTAAATAAAGAACACATTCCTATCACCTCTGCTCCAGCTTCTCTCAATGCTTCTACAGCTTTTAGACTACTTTTACCAGTCGAAACCAAATCTTCAATCACCACTACTTTTTGTCCAGGTTCAATTACACCTTCAATTTGATTTCCTAAACCGTGACCTTTTGCTTTATCTCTTACGTATACAAATGGTAGTTTAATTAAATCAGCTACAAGAGCACCGTGAGGAATTCCTGCCGTAGCTACTCCTGCAATCACTTCAGCATCACCAAAATGCTCCAAAATCATATTAGCCAATTCACTTTTTACATAATCACGTATAAAAGGATAAGAAAGCACTTTTCTATTATCACAATATATAGGGGATTTCCAACCTGATGCCCAAGTGTATGGATTGTCTAAATTGATTTGTAATGCTTTAATTTGCATTAGCTTTTCTGCTAAAATGGTTTCTTCTGTCATAATGCTACAAACCTACTTCAATAATTGCATTTATTTGATGAATATTATTTTTTTTTTGGAACAAGAGTTTTTGTTAACTTCGGTAGGTAACGTTTAACTATTTAAACCACAATCACTATAACAATTAATATGGCGATTAAAAAAGTATTTGTTTATAACAAGCCCATTATATTAACTAACGATGCGGAAAGGTATCTGCTCAATAATATAAACTCTGCCCATTTCTTATTTTTAAGAGGTGGAGGAGCTCAAAATTTCAGATCTGCATTACAACATCTTGAGCAATCAAGTAGTTATGGCGCAGTCATTGAAGATGAAAGCGTAGATGGACTTTTGTCCACCTTAAAGAAGACATTTCATAACATCATTGCTGGTGGTGGTGTAGTTACTTCTGAAAATGAATCATTACTGATGATCTACCGTCGTGGAAAATGGGATTTACCGAAAGGAAAATTAGAGGATGGAGAAGATGTAGAAACATGTGCAATCCGTGAAGTAAAAGAAGAAACCGGCTTAGAAGAGGTTAAAGTCACTAAGGCCTTAGAACCAAGCTATCATTTATATCATGAGGGCGAGCAAGTCATTCTTAAGATTACTTATTGGTATTGTATGCATGCACCTGAAGATCAAACTTTAAGTCCTGACATGGCAGAAAAGATTACAGAAGTCAAATGGATTACTCCTGAAAAGCAAGCATTATACTTGTCTGAAACTTTTGAATCTATTAAAGAAATCGTAAGTCAATCCAAATTGTAAGTCATTTCAATATTTAAAAATATAAAGGCAGCCGATCCTTTTTGAATCCGCTGCTTTTATATTTTTAAAACTTTATGAAGGCTTTATGTTGCTATCTATACTTCATAAAAAAAGAAAGCACTTATTAATAAATAATAAGTGCTTTCTTAAATAGAAAAATTAATTCCATATTAATCTTCGAAGTCTTTAGTTGCAACACCATCAGCAATAGCTTGCATTGCTTTGTCTTTTCCAACAATAGCGCTCATTCTATTACCGTTTTCATCTTCACCTTTAGCCATAAAAGTTCCTCTAGCTGTTTTATTAATTACTGCTTTATACATTGGAACATTTTTTTCCTTTGTTTTCATACAGTATGCAGTAAGCATTTTTGACTTGTCCATAGTTAATTTTATTTTTTGTGTAATAATAATAATAATACTGCCTTTTATATATACACATTCAAGGCAATTTTTATCGTCTCAAATGTAAGGCAAATAATCTATTTAATAAGTACTTTAAACATAAAGTTTCAATACTTTCTTACAATTTTAGTAACGCCTTAACAGGATCTTGCCCCATTAGCATTAATGATGGTTTTTCCAAGAGTTCTTTAACTCTCACTAGGAATCCAACAGATTCACGGCCATCAATAATTCTATGATCATAGCTTAATGCTAAATACATCATAGGACGAATTTCAACTTTACCGTTGATTGCCATTGGTCTATCTTGAATTTTATGCATGCCCAAGATAGCAGATTGTGGCAAATTGATAATTGGAGTTGACATTAACGACCCGAACACTCCACCATTTGTAATCGTAAAAGTTCCACCGGTCATCTCTTCCATGGTCAATTTATTATCTCTGGCTTTAGTAGCCACTTCTACTACAGCAGCTTCGATTCCAGCCATATCTAAGCTTTCCACATTTCTAAGTACAGGAACCACTAAACCTCTAGGCGCAGAAACTGCAATAGAAATATCCACATATTCATGGGATACAATTTGATCTCCATCAATATAAGAATTCACTGAAGGCCATTCTTGTAAAGCAATTGCACATGCTTTTGAAAAGAACGACATGAATCCTAAATTCACTCCGTATTCTTCTCTGAAAGTATCGCGATATTGCTTACGAATTGCCATAATTTCGCCCATATCAACTTCATTAAATGTAGTTAACATAGCCGTAGTATTTTTAGATTCTACTAGTCTACGTGATATAGTACGACGCAAATTACTCATGCGCTCTTGAGTTTGCTCTCTTGAAAACATAGGTTGTCCGCTTGCCATTCCTGGATTCTGCATTGCTGCAAAAACATCAGACTTTCCAATTTTCCCATTATTTCCTGTTCCAGTAACTGATCCTGGGTTCAATTTCACATCAGCCATCATTGCTTGTGCAACCGGCGTAGCTTTCAATCCAGCTGCTTTTAATGCATCTGCTGTTTGAGGAGCACTTGAAGCTGAAGGTGTTTTTGAAGCTTCTTGAGATGTTTGCTTTTCTGCTGTTTCAGCTTGAGGCTTCTCTTGTGGAGTAGCTGCACCTTCTGGTCTTTCTGCTGAAGAGTCAATTTTACAAGCGATATCGCCAACATTTAAATTATCTCCATCTTGTGCTACAATATGTAAAATTCCTGCTTGTTCAGCATTCAATTCAAACATTGCCTTCTCTGACTCTAACTCACAGAGCACTTCGTCTCTTTCTACCCACTCACCATCGGCTTTCAACCATTCAACCAGAGTTACTTCAGTAATAGATTCTCCTACTTGAGGGATTTTGATTTCAATCATTGGAAAACTTATAATATACGGTTAATTGATTTATTATATCTTTAATGGTGGTAAAATTACACATATTCATTCACTTAAAAAAGTGTAAGCTAAATTTTATACTAAGTTAATTTTAAAGTTTTTTTTGTAAACTCAAAGATTGTCTTATCTTTGCACTTCTAAGGCAGCATATATTGCTGTCTTTTTATATCATACACGGGTATAGTTCAATGGTAGAATAGAGGTCTCCAAAACCTTTGATCTGGGTTCGAATCCTAGTACCCGTGCATTATTAATATTATAAAATCTCACGAATATGGCCAAAATTAAAAATTATGTTCGAGATTCCTATTACGAATTACTCCACAAAGTAACTTGGCCAACTTGGTCAGAATTGCAGTCTACAACAGTAATTGTTATCGTATCTTTAATTATCATCACTTTGATAATTTTGGGTATGGATCAGGCTTCAGAATTTGTGATGAAACTTATTTATGGTGTGTAATTTTTAATTATTAACACTATAATCAAATTGAATCTTAAGTATTATCATGACAGATACAGATACAGATATTAACGACTCTAATAATTTAGACCTAGATACTAAATGGTACGTTCTACGAATAGTAGGAGGTAGAGAAAGAAAGGTAAAAGAGTATTTAGAAAAAGAAATCCAAATCAATAAGTGGGATAAAGACATCATACAAGTACTATGTCCAATGGATAAGGTATATAGAGAAGTGGGTGGTAAAAAAGTAATTAGAGATAGAATTTTATTCCCAGGTTATTTATTATTACAAGTATTGGATAACAAGCTTTCTGATGATATGATTTCTGGTATTCAATCTATTACAAACGTGATTCACTTTTTAGGTGGTAGAGATCCGGAAGCTTTAAGAGACTCAGAAGTAAGAAAAATGTTTGGTAACATTGACGAACATGGAGATAAAACTATTGAAGTTGATATTCCTTACGAAGTTGGTGAAATGGTTACGATTAAAGATGGTCCTTTCAATGACTTCTCAGGAGCAATTGAAAGTATCAGCGAAGATGGTAAGAAATTAACGGTTATCGTTAAGATATTTGGTAGAGAAACACCTGTTGAATTATCCTTTACTCAGATAGAAAAAGAAGCTTAATTCAAAGCATTTTATATAAATTACAAAAAAGCCTGACTATTTATTTTAGTCAGGCTTTTTTAATGAGACGATATTTCAATACCCTACCTTTTCAATCCTTCTTTTAAATAAGGCGCTGTTAAACTCTTTTTCGAACGAGCGACCTTTTCAGGAGTGCCAAAAGCAACTACTTGACCACCCTCCTCACCACCTTCAGGACCAATATCAATGATATAATCTGCAGATTTAATAATGTCAATATTGTGCTCAATAACCAATACGGTATTCCCTTTATCCACTAAAGTATTCAATACGTTCAATAACAAACGAATATCCTCAAAATGCAAACCCGTTGAAGGTTCATCTAAGATATAAATTGTACTTCCTGTAGCTTTTTTAGATAATTCTGTAGCTAATTTTACACGTTGTGCTTCTCCGCCACTTAAAGTCACTGCATTTTGACCTAAAGTTAAATAGCCTAAACCCACATCACACAATGTTTTAGTTCTGCGATAGATCTGAGGAATCGCTTCAAAGATTACATTAGCCTCTTCGATAGTCATTTCCAACACATCAGAAATCGACTTTTGCTTATACCTAATCTCTAATGTCTCTCTATTATATCGCTTTCCACTACATTCTTCACAGGGGACATAAACATCAGGCAGGAAATTCATTTCTATGACTTTCATTCCTCCTCCTTGACACGTTTCACACCTGCCACCTTTGACATTAAACGAAAACCTTCCGGGTTTATAGCCTCTGATTTTAGCTTCTGGAACAGCTGCAAATAATGTTCTTATTTCATTAAATATACCTGTATAAGTCGCCGGATTACTTCTTGGCGTTCTTCCAATTGGACTTTGATTAATTTCGACTACCTTATCCACATGCTCCAATCCTTCTATAGATTGATAAGCTAAGGGTTTCTTTTTTGAGCTTGGAAATGCATGATTAGATAAAACAGGATATAAAGTACCATTAATTAAAGTACTTTTTCCACTTCCAGAAACGCCTGTGATACAAGTAAATACTCCTAATGGGAAACTGGCATTCACATTTTTAAGATTATTTCCTTTAGCGCCTTTTAGCACAATCGCTTTCCCATTACCTTCCCGTCTTTTTTCAGGTATTTCAATCTTACTGTTGTGATTTAAATATGCTGCCGTCAGCGTATTTTGTTTTAATATCTCTTCATAAGCCCCTTCCGCTACAATATATCCACCGTTCACTCCTGCTCGAGGTCCCATATCTACAATATAGTCGGAAGCTTTCATGATATCCTCATCATGTTCGACTACAATAATAGAGTTTCCTATATCTCTTAAATGTTTTAAGGATTTAATTAATTGTGCATTATCTCTTTGATGCAAACCAATCGATGGTTCATCTAAAATATAAGTGATTCCACGCAACTGAGAACCGATTTGAGTAGCTAAACGTATTCTTTGACTTTCTCCACCAGATAATGTTTTTGTTTGTCTATTTAAAGTTAAATAATGTAAGCCTACATTTAATAAAAACGACAAACGGTCTCTAATCTCCTTCAATATATCTTTAGCTATCTGTTTCGCAGACTTACTTAATCGCTCTTCTATATCCGAAAATTCTATAGCCAAAGCGCCTAATGACATACTTGCATAGGTAGCGATATCTTTTCCAGCGACTTTAAAATACAAACTCGATTCTTTGAGTTTTGTTCCGTTACATGTAGGACAAGTTTGCAATTCCATATACCCTTCTGCCCAACCATGTACAAAATCTGATGGAGATTCTTCAAACCACCTCAAGACCATATTCACGATGCCTTCGTAAGTTTTTAATACTCGTCTTGGTTTTCTTTTATCGTTAAAAACGTAAGTAATTTTTCCTTCCTCATTACCATACAGCATTAAATTCAAATCTGTTTGAGCTAATGCTTTGATAGATGTTTTTAAGTCAATTTTATTTTTTCGAGCATAAGCAGCAGCGATTTTCCAACTTTCTGCTTTTCTGGCTTCTCCCAAAGGATCAATTCCGCCTGCAGCAATAGTTTTTTCATCATCAGGAATAACTTTTTCTAAATCAATTTGATTGACCATTCCTAAGCCTTTACAATCTGGGCAAGCGCCATAAGGAGAGTTAAATGAGAAAGTATTTGGACTCGGCAAATCGTAAGAAATTCCTGTTTCAATTTCCATTAAATGCTTTGAAAAACTGTTGACTTCTTTAGTATCGTGGTTTTCAACATTAATAAAGCCTTCCCCTAATTCTAATCCTCTTTCTACCGCTTGAGCTAATCTTTGATAAAAACTTTCTTCCACTTTCAATCGATCAATCACTAATTCTATATCATGAATTTTATATCGATCCAATTGCATATCGGGTACTAGGTCTTGAATTTCCCCGTCAACTTTTACTTTTAAAAACCCTCTTTTTCTCAACTGCTCAAACAACTCTCTATAATGTCCTCTTCTTCCTCTAATTAAGGGTGCTAAAAGTACAATTCGTTGATCCTTAAAACGTTTTTTAATTTGTTCTAAGATTGTAGCTTCGCTCATTGCTTGCATCTCTTTACCCGTCTCATAGCTATGAGCCACAGCAGTTCTTGCAAACAACAAACGCATAAAATCATAGATTTCCGTAACCGTTCCTACCGTTGATCTTGGGTTTATATTTGTGGTTTTTTGTTCTATAGATATCACGGGAGAAAGTCCTGATATCTTATCCACATCGGGTCTTTGTAAATCACCCAAAAACTGTCTTGCATAAGCTGCAAAACTCTCTATGTATCTTCTTTGACCTTCAGCGTAAATAGTGTCAAATGCTAAAGATGATTTTCCACTTCCGCTTAAACCAGTAATCACTACTAATTTATTTTTGGGGAGCTGAACATCTATATTTTTCAAATTGTGCGTTCTTGCACCTAAAACTTCAATATTTTCAGACATATTATGCTTTCAATAAATCCTCTATAGCTGATTCGGGTCTTCCAATCACTGCCTTATCTCCTTTGATGACTATAGGTCTTTGTATTAATTTTGGATACTTGACCATGGCTTCAATCCATTCTTCCTCTGTCAGATTTTGATCTTTCAAATTTTCTTTATAATCGGCTTCTCCTTTTCTCACTAAAGCTTCCGCTGAAATATCTAGTTTCGTCAAAATGCTTTTCAACTCTTCTTTAGTCAATGGATCTTTCAGGTACTCTCTCACTTTGAACTCTTCTCCATTTTGCTCTAAAATTTGATAACAATTTCTACTTTTTGAACATCTCGCATTATGAATGATCTCTAACATGATTTTAAATTTTATTACTACAAATTTACTTATTGTTTTGGAGAAAAAATTTAGTGATTCATTAAATATTGAGTTCAGCGATTATTAATGAATGGAGGTTTTGATTTTCATGTTCGATTCTCGAAATTTTCAGCCTATGCATACTGATTCCAAACCTAGATCAAACATACTCTATCTACAATATATATAACTTTGTTCGTCATTGTGATATCATTACATTTTTTAAAATTGAAGATGGCTATTGACCTTAAGCATAATTTATAGTTACGGCTTTCGACCAATAGAAAAGGAGCACTACGAGATTGGTTATTTCTATCATGGCGCTAAAGATGAATTTACAGTACTCACGGGAAAACACAGTCTATTACTGTATGCTGCCTATCCCATTTTTTTGTATAGAAATAATGAGCAGAAAGATTTAGTAGGGAAAGAAAGAAAAGTGAGGAAGAGATGAGGAGTTTTTTAAATTCTTGACTACATTAACCAAGCGTTTATCTACTCAGAGTTGAGATATAAAAGGTGCCCTCTTTATTCATTGCAATAAATTACATAGAGCTCCTTCTTCTACATGTTCTATTTCCATCCATAATTCGTATCTTTGCACTTTGAAAAGTAAAATTCACATGCAAGCTTATTTAGACTTAGTTCAAGATATATTAGATAACGGTACAGACAAAGAAGATCGTACAGGAACGGGAACGCGCAGTATATTTGGGCGCCAAATTCGCTTTGATTTATCTAAAGGATTTCCTCTATTAACAACTAAAAAACTACATTTAAGATCTATCATTTATGAACTTTTATGGTTTATAAAAGGCGATACGAATGTGAAATATTTACAAGAAAATGGGGTGAAAATTTGGGATGAATGGGCAAGAGAAGATGGCGACTTAGGACCTGTATATGGTAAGCAGTGGCGCAGTTGGGAAGGTGCAGATGGAAAAGTTTATGACCAACTAACAAATGCTATTGATCAAATCAAAAACAATCCTGATAGTCGTCGTATTATTGTGAATGCTTGGAATGTCGGTGAGCTTGACGAAATGGCGTTAAGTCCTTGTCATGCTTTATTTCAATTCTATGTGGCTGATGGAAAATTAAGTTGTCAGCTTTATCAACGCAGTGCAGATGTGTTTTTAGGAGTTCCATTTAATATAGCTTCTTACGCTTTACTGACCATGATGATCGCACAAGTTTGCGGATTAGAGCCTGGTGACTTCGTTCATACTTTTGGTGATGTACATTTATATCAAAATCATTTAGAACAAGCTAAAGAACAATTATCACGTACTCCTTTTGAATTACCTCAAATAAAAATCAACCCTGCAATTACTTCTATCGAAGATTTTAATTTCGAAGACTTTGAATTTATAGGTTATGAGGCGCACCCTCATATCAAGGCGCCAGTAGCTATTTAAAGGGGACTATTTATATACACAAAATGCCGGCTTATTAAATTTAAGTCGGCATTTTTTATAATATATATTGTATCTATTTTTTTTTGAATTTCATCACAAGTCTTGAGCTATCTTTTTCAGAATATGGGTTTAAGTCATAATCTCCATAAGTAGCGATTAATTCCATTCCTAATTGCTCGACAAATATCTCTTCAAAGTCTTTTAAGAAAAAAGCACTTACTTGTTCTTCATAAAATTTAGATTGTTCTAATTCCGGATCTTTTACTTCAATCGTTTTAATGATTTCGTCGTTGTCGTATTCTTTTTCAATATTGAAAATAATATCTCCTTTTTGAATAACTTCCGTGGGAACTAACGCTTCAATAACTTGATGTGCATTAAAAAAATCGATTAATAAAATGCCTGAAGGTTTTAAGCACTTATACATGGATCTTGCTGCAGCGAATGTATCTCTTTGAGAATTAAAATAACCAAAGCTGGTGAAGAAGTTAAAAGCATAATCGAAATACGCATTATAATAAGGCATGCGCATATCATGAATTTGAAATTTAAGTTTTAAGTCTTTTTCCAACCATTGCTGAGCAACTGCGATTCTTTCTGGAGACAAATCTATTCCAATAACATCGTGGCCTTTTTGGGCCATTTGAGCAGCGAATCTCCCTTCACCACATGCGATATCTACAATTTTCTGATTGTCTGGAAGAGATAGCTTTTCAAAAAGTCTATCTATAAATAGTCCTGCTTCTTCCCAATTCCTGTTATTATATAGTATAGGATAGTAAGCGGAATCAAACCAATTTTCAAACCACTCTTTTTTCACTTTTTTTTTGTGCAAATATAAGCCTTTAAATAGGTTTTTAAGTTTTTAAAATAATCCAGTTAAAAAAACAACTTAATAGACCTATTTATTGTTCTTAAAAAGTTATATATAAAGGTTATGAAATTTAGGGTTTTCCCTCCTTTATATTAACCAAATTCAAACTACTTTTACATTTAAACACATTAATCATGAAAAGAATCAATTCGACCAAGTTTTGGTCAATCGTAGCCTTATCAGTCTTGACGGCATCACTTTACTCTTGTGATAAAAAAGACAAAGACAATAATGGTCCTAAAAAAGGAACAAAAGGACCTACAGAGTTAGCATGCGATTTCTTTCAGGAAGATCGTGTTTTAGTAGATGATCCTGACGCAGATGTTGATTACTTAGTAAAATGTGACATGAAAGTTGCAGGAGATATCAAAGTTGAACCTGGAGTAGTAATTGAATTTGAACAAAATGCTGGAATAAGAATTGATGATTTTAATGTGGACAGATCTTCTTTTAGAGCTGTAGGTTCAAGCTCAAAACCTATTATTTTAAGAGGAACAAAAAAACAAAGTGGCTACTGGAGAGGTATTGTTTATGACAGTAAAAGCCCTATTAATGAACTGAACTACGTTCATATTGAAGACGCTGGCGGAGTAGCCTATAACAAAGCAAAAGCAGGAGTAGTTGTCTATGCTGAAGCTGTATTAAAGATGGAAAACTCTACAATAAGCAATAGTAAGGAATACGGATTAGACGTTACTTATCATGGTTCGAAAATCACATTAAATAACAATAAATTCACAGGAAATAAAGGTCCTGCTATCATTAATCCTGATGTTATGGGCGCCCTGAATGCGAGCAATGATTTTACTGGAAACACTAATGATTATGTAGTTATTGAATCTGGCAGCATGAGCGATGAAGCTACCACATTGAAGAAGCTTAATGTTCCTTATCATGTTTCTAACAATTCAGTATATAATTATTCTGGTGGGATTTCTGCAGATAATGCATTAACTATTGAACCGGGCGTTGTGATCGAACACGATGCGAATGTAAAATGGAATATTCAAGAAAACGGTGCTTTAAAAGCTGTAGGAACAGCAAGTCAACCTATTATTTTCACAGCCATTAATAAGGTTTTAAATGGTTGGATTGGCATTTACTTCGATAGCGAACATCCACTTAATGAAATTGCACATGCTCAGTTTCATTACTCTGGAAAAACAACAGGATCTGGAGATGGCAGCAGAGGAAGTATTAATTTATGGTATGACAATCTCTTAAACATTCATGATGTTACTTTTAAGAACATTAATTTATGTGCTATCAACTATGGAATACTTGCATCACAAACGGACAATTTCCTATTAACGATTACTAACGTAACAGTTGAAGATGCTGGTGGATGTTTAAAATCTTGCTATGGTCAAGGTTGTGGTGGTTAAATTTTAAAAAAATGAAGTTTGAGTAACACTTTATAAAGTCAGTATGGTTTTTCCATGCCGACTTTTTTTATAATCATTTTATCTCATTTAATAGTAAAACAGAAAGCTTTTTTTTAAAATAGGGTTTCTCCTATATCTTAATATTAAAATCGAGTTTACATTTGTAGTTAAACATATATACATTATGAAAATAATCAAATCGACCAAACTATGGTCAATCGTTGGCCTTTCAGTCTTGATGGCATCACTTTATTCATGTGATAAAAAAGATAAAGATTCAGATGGTCCTAAAAAAGGAACTAAAGGACCTATAGAATTAGATTGCGACTTCTTTAGTGAAGATCGTATTTTAGTTGACGACCCTGATGCTGATGTTGATTATATCATTTCATGTATGATGCGTGTTAATGGTGAAATTACTGTAGAACCTGGTGTTGTGATTGAATTCAAACAAGGTGCAGGTATTAATGTGGAACCTTCAGGCTCTGAACCTTCATCTTTCTCTGCAGTTGGAACAAGTGCAAGACCAATTATCTTCAGAGGGGTAAAAAACGAGAAAGCTTATTGGACTGGAATCCGATTTAGAGAGACTTCAAGTTCAAAAAATGAATTGACTCATGTTAAAATAGAAGATGCAGGAAATGACAACAAATACGGAGAAAATTGGAGTGGTGCAGTAATATTAGCCGCTTATAGTCCTAATTTAAAGATGACTAATTCCACTATATCTAATAGTAAATATGGAATTAATGTTCATGAAAAAACAGCGACGTTGACTTTTAAGAATAATACACTTACCAATAACGAAACGCCTGTAAAAACTCATCCTAATCAATTGATTGTTTTTGATGCAACGAGCTCTTATACTGGCAACACGAACGATTATGTATTTATTGATGGATATGCAACGGGTATTGACAGAAATGGTACATGGCACAAAATTGACGTTCCTTACAGATTAGAAGCTGATTTTTCTGCAGGACATGGTGGCATGGGTGTTACCGGAAACCTTTCTATCCAAGCTGGAGTAGAAGTAATCATGACTTCTAAGAGTAAAATAACTGTAGGAGATGTAGGCTCTTTAGCAATGAACGGAACTTCTAATGATAAGATAATTTTCAGAGGAGAAGAAGATGTTGCAGGATATTGGGAAGCTATAAGATATAATGGCAGCCCTAATCCTTTAAATAAAATGTCGCACGTAGAAATCAGAAATGGTGGGAAACCAGTAACGAATCCACAAAGTGACCCTAATGGTGCATTATGTGTGAGTTATTCCTATTTACCGATTAACGACATTACTTTTGTTAAGTGTTTTGATTTTGGAATAAGCTTAAGTACTGATCACCTAAATCAGGTTACGTCAACTTTCACTTATTCAAACTTGACATTTACAAGCACGCCAAGAGAATTTGGAAACTATGATAATGAGAGTATTACACCTTAATCCTTCTCAGTAAACACCTTATTTTAAAAATTAAAAAACCTCCTAAAATACATTAGGAGGTTTTTTAACATGAATAGACTCTAAATTTTATTCTTTTGGTGGCGTAATCATAATATGTGACCTATGTGTACCCGGATCCATTAACCAAGGCCATTCCTGGCATGGACGGTTTAGTAGGCAAACCTCTTGCTTCTACAGTCATATAAGGTTTGTAAAAAACATAGCGAATCTTGCTATTTTCCAATGTTCCAGTTTTGAAATCATAGTCTTCCTTCAGAACCGTTTACTACATAAACAGCAGCAGGTTCATCCGGCATGATCAATACCCCATCATCAATTTCTTTTTTGCGATATTCTTGTTTTTCTTTTTCAGTTTTCCCTTCCGCAATTAAAGCTCGCCCACGAGCCATATAAGGTTCTAACTTGTCACTGTAACATGCGACACTGATTCCTTTATTATTAGGATCATCCGCCAAACAAACAAGTCCATTTGAACCTTCTCTCAATGTTATTATCTCACCAGACGCATTGTAACCTATCACTTTAGCACCATCTTTATACATTTCAGGAGCTGCAATTAAAGCAGTAATAATCTGACTTTCTTTAGAAGGGGTTTTGTTTTGAGCATAAGCTACAGAAACTCCAACACAAGCAGCTAATAATATAAATCGTTTCATAAAAAGTATTTTTAAATTAAAAGTAACTATCAATTTACAAAAACATGGCTTGAATTTGGCATATAACTTCATAATCTATTCTTAAATTAAAAACATAACTAAAAATCAATAATTTTTGAGCTCTTATTTAATCAGAACAAAAAGGAGAAATTTCAGCTTATTTGATTAGAAGAAACCATTCAATAAATCCATGGCTAACATTTGATATAATATAGCTTTTAGCATAGAAAAATGGATAATTTCAAGTAAGTTTGCAATTAAATATTAGATACAACATCATGGCATTAATTAAATCTATTTCAGGCATTAGAGGCACTATTGGTGGCTATCCTGGAGAAGCTCTAACTCCTATCGACATTGTCAAGTTCACTACTTCTTATGGTTTAATTATCAAAGAATTAGATAAAGGAAACAAAATCGTAGTAGGTCGAGATGGCAGAATTTCGGGAGAAATCGTACGAAATTTAGTAGTTGCTACTTTACAAAGCTTAGGATTTGATGTAATTGATTTAGGATTAAGCACTACCCCAACTGTGGAGTATGCAGTTACTGAGGAAAATGCTGCGGGAGGAATTATTCTTACAGCAAGCCATAATCCTAAAGAGTGGAATGCTTTAAAACTTTTGAATCATAAAGGCGAATTCATTGATGCTGCTTTTGGAGAAAAAGTTTTAGAATTAGCAGAAAAAGAATCTACTTTTCAATATGCTGAAATCAATAAAATCGGACAATTAATTTTCGATGATTCTTATATGGAAAAGCATATTCAAGCAATTTTAGATCACCCCTTAGTTGATGTAGAACTTATTAAATCTAAAGATTTTAAAATTGTGGTAGATGGCATTAATTCAACTGGTGCTACTTTTGTTCCCGCTTTACTAAAAGCTTTAGGAGTTAATCAAATTAAAGTCATTAACGAAGAAGTGAACGGTCAGTTTGCACATAATCCGGAACCTTTACCTGAAAACTTAAGAGAATTAGCTTCTATTTTAGAAAAAGGAGATGATCATTTAGGGATTGCAGTTGACCCTGACGTGGATAGGTTGTGTTTTGTGTGTGAAAATGGAAGAATGTTTGGTGAAGAATACACTTTAGTTGCTATTGCAGATTATATTTTACAAAACACGCCGGGCAATACAGTTTCTAATTTATCTTCTACAAGAGCTTTGCGTGATGTCACTGAAAAACATGGGGGTACTTATTATCCAAGTGCAGTAGGTGAAGTGAATGTAGTAGAGAAAATGAAAGAAGTGAATGCAGTAATTGGTGGCGAAGGAAATGGTGGTGTAATCGTTCCTGAATTACATTATGGAAGAGATGCATTAATTGGAATAGCTTTATTCTTAACGCATTTGGCAAAATTCGGTAAGAGTATAGATGCTTTAAGAAGAACTTATCCTGATTATTATATTTCAAAAAACAAGATTGCTTTAAGTGAAGACTTCGATTTGGAGAAAATCTTTGCTTCTATTCAAGATAAATATAAGCATCAGCCTATAAATACTGAAGACGGATTAAAAATTGAATTTGATAAGGATTGGGTTCATTTAAGACCTTCAAATACAGAACCGATTATTCGTATTTATTCAGAAAGCAATTCTGAAACTACAGCAGAAAATATTGCTAAGAAGATTATGGGCGATATTCGTGAAGCCATCAATAGTTAAAATAATAAATTATGAGAGTTGGTATTGTCGGAGCAACGGGAATGGTAGGTCAAAATATCATGACAATTCTGAAGGAAGTTGAATTCCCTATTTCAGAACTTGTTTTGATGGCGTCTGAGAAATCTGTAGGAAACCTCATTAAACATGCTGGTTTTCAAAATACTGTAATCAGTATTGAAGAGGGTTTAAAGCAAACATTAGATATTGTTTTCTTTGCAGCAGGAGGTGCTGTATCAGAAGCATATGCACAGCAATTTGCAGATAAAAAGAGCTATGTCATCGATAACTCCTCTGCATTTAGAATGTTAGATCATATTCCATTAATTGTTCCGGAAGTCAATGGAAACACTTTAACTAAGGAGGATTATTTGATTTCAAATCCGAACTGTTCTACGAGTCAATTGGTTATGGCTTTATCTCCATTATCTAAAAGATATGGTTTAAATCAGGTGATTGTCAGTACTTATCAAAGTGTTAGTGGTAGTGGCGTTGCTGGTATTGACCAATTAGAACGTGAAGAAAAAGGGGAAATATTTAAAGAGGATAATTCTTGTTACACTTCCCCTATTTTTAGAAATGTGGTCCCTCATATTGATACTTTTTTAGACAATGGTTATACTAAAGAAGAAATCAAACTGATGGAAGAGAGTAAAAAGATATTAGGTTTACCCACTTTAAAAATATCTGCTACTGCTGTAAGAGTGCCTGTTATCATAGGCCATTCCGAATCGGTGACCATTTTACTTAAAGAAGCATTTGAAAACGTACAAGAGCTTAAAAAAGTCCTTAACGACCAAGACGGAGTAGTTGTAGAAGACCAACCCGAAAAATTCATATATCCTACACCCTTAAAAGCTCAACATCAAAATGAAGTTTTTGTGGGAAGAATAAGAGCAGATTTACAGGATCCTAAAACTATGCATTGTTGGGTGGTTAGTGACAATTTACGCAAAGGAGCAGCATATAATGCAGTACAAATCGCACAATTGCTTCATCGCAACTTTTTAGCTTAATTATATTTAAATAAATTCATACCGCTAGGTATCAAGAAAAAGCATCTATTAATTATAGGTGCTTTTTTTGTGTTTAAAAGTATCTACTTCTGTACACAACAGTCAATGATAAACTTTTAACGGGAAACAGCACAAAAAAAGGGATAGCGCATATGCTATCCCTTTTTAAAAAACTATATAGAAAATTATAAAACTAAGCTTGTGCTTTTAATGCTTCAATACGCGCATCTTTATCTTCTTCTGCTTGTAATTTATCCTTCTTATCAAGATCTAACAAGATAGGAGAAGCGATGAAGATAGAAGAGTAAGTTCCTGCTAAAACACCAATGAACATAGCGAAAGCAAACCCTCTTAATACTTCACCACCAAAGATAAATAATATCAATGCGGTTAAGAGAACTGTGACAGAAGTCATAACTGTTCTACTTAAAGTATTATTAATGGCTTTATTAATAACCTCTTCTTTGGATGATACTTTATCCTTAGCAAAGTATTCTCTAATTCTATCGAAAATAATTACGGTATCATTAATAGAGAAACCTATTACAGTTAAGAACGCAGCGATAAAGTGCTGATCAATCTCTAAAGAGAAAGGAACAAAGCTTTTAAAGAATGAGAACAGGATAAGCACAACTGCCATATCATGAACCATTGATGAAAGCGCACCAACTGAATACTGCCATCTTCTAAATCTTAGTAGGATATAGAAGAATATTGCTAAGATAGAAAGTGTAGCTGCAATTAATGCGCCTTTCTTTAAATCTTCTGAAATAACAGGAGATACTGTTTGTGAACTTTGAACATATTTATTTTGGAAAACTTCCAAGCTTACATCAGACGGAATGAAGTTATTTGATTTCATACCTCCGTATAAAGCGGTCATCACTTTTTCTTCTGTTCCCTCCGCTTGATCATTGATTAAATAATCCGTAGTTATATTAAGTTGATTATTAAAACCAACTGTTTTAACAACAGGTCTCTTTTCTAATGCATCTTGTAAACCTTCTCTTACTTCTTCAGTAGTTAAAGATTGATCTAAATGAACTGTATAACTTCTACCACCAGAGAATTCAACTCCATAATAGAATCCATTAAAGTAAGATCCAATTCCTAATAATATAACAACTGCTCCAATACCCATGGTCAACTTACGTCTTCCAACAAAGTTATAATTTGCTTTTTGGAAAAGTTTTTTCGAAACTTTAGTAAAGTAGTTGAAATGTCTTTCTTTTTTCATGTACATCTCTGTAATCAAACGAGAGATCATGATACCTGTAAATAAGGACAAGATTAAAGTAATAATCTGAGTAGTCGCAAATCCTTTAATAGGACCCATTCCAAAATTGAATAGAATCAAGGCCGTGATAATACTCGTAACGTGAGCATCTAAAACTGGCGCATAGGATTTTCTATACCCATTAGAAATCGCAGTTTTATAATCTGAACCACCTGCTAACTCCTCTTTTATTCGCTCAAATATAATTACGTTAGTATCAACACCCATACCAATACCAAGGACTATACCTGCAATACCAGCCATGGTCAATGTAGCTCCTAAACTCGCTAAAATCCCGAATGTAAAGAACATACTTAAGGCTAATGCGATACTTGCAACTATACCACCTGTGTTATAGTAAACAATCATTAAAACAAAAATCACCGCAAATGCAATCAAGAAAGCTGTTTGACCTCCTGAAATAGATTCTTGCCCTAAAGTGGGTCCTATGATTTGTTCTTGAACAATTTTCGCAGGCGCTGGTAATTTACCAGTCTGCAAAATATTCGCTAAATCTGTACCTTCTTTAATAGAGAAATTCCCAGTAATAGAAGACCTACCACCTGTAATTTCATTTTGAACGATTGGTGCAGAATACACATAATCATCTAAAGTTATCGCGATAGGCTTTCCAATATTGTCACGCGTTAAACGTGCCCATAATGAACTACCTTGTTGATCCATTTCTAAAGAAATTTCAGCTTGACCTGTTTGTTGAACGTCAAATCTTGCATTTCTAACTCTATCACCTTCTAATTTTGCTTCGTCTGTTCCTGGAATAGTTTTAATCGCATAAATCCCTTGAGGACTTGTAGGTTTATTCTTTTCGGAAGCAGACAATCCTGGATATTCCCCTACTAAAAACTTAATGTTCTTAGGGAAATGAGCACGAACTAAATCTGAGTTTAATAATTCTAACACTTCCGCAGCATCTGTTTTGCTTACAGCACCTACAATAGTTGCATCTTCAAATGATCCTGTTTGAGTATTGATGATTGGGCTCATTTTAGTAAATAACCCTTGATAATCATCCGTACTTGAAAGTACACTTTCATCTCCTGAAGCCGTTAATGATTCAAGTGAACCGGATTCTTCTTCAGTATCTGTTTGAGCTAAAATCGCATCTGGATCATCTTCTGTCATCGAAGTTTCTTCAATAACAGGATCTTCCATTTTAGACTTCTTACTCTTATTGTAGTTTTCTACAGCTTTATCTGCATTCATCAGGTACTGAGCCATTTCCAAATTGGTAGCTACTTCCCAGAATTGTAATTGTGCTGTTGCTTGTAGTACATTACGAACGGATTCAGGATCTTTAACACCTGCTAATTCCACCGTAATCATTCCTCTATTTTCATTTAATTGAATAGTAGGACTTGCTACACCAAAACGATCCACACGTTGATTAATAACATTATAAGTTCTATTAATCGCGTCTTTCGCTTCTTTCCTAATCATGGTAATCACTTCCTCATTTGTAGAGTTCTGAGTAATACCTGTGTTACTCGCTTTTACAAACAAAGTAGCTAATCGACCACCTGGATTCACATTTTGATAGGCTTCACCAAATAACTTAGCATAGTCATCCGTACGAGTCAAACGTAAACGCTCCGTCTCTTCAATAGTTTTTTCTAAAACCACATCATTAGGATTTCTACTTAAGCTCTTGATAAGCTCTTTAAGTTCTACCTCTAAAGTAACGGACATACCACCTTGTAGGTCCAACCCTAATTGTAATTCTTTTTCTTTAACCTCTTGAAAAGTGTATTTCATCCCTAGGAAATCAATTACATTTTCACTTCTCATACTGTCTGTAATATTCTGTACGAGTTGCTCACTGTAAAAATTCAATTCCACGGGATCCGTTACCGTTCCATATTGAGATTGTAATTGTTGTTCTGCTTGTGCTTCTATCTTGTTTTCTACATTATGTGTAATAAATGTAAAAGACAAACGCCATAGCGAGAAAACAATTAGTGCTGCGGTAAAAAACTTCACCAAACCTTTTAACTGCATAAAACTGTTAATTAAAAATTTGTTTCATTAATTGTAATAAGTGCGCAAAGATAGTATTAAATTAGAAATGTTTATTATTACTCCCAATTTTCCTTTAAGTTCTTATTAATTTTAGCTTCGCAATATAGTAAGTTTAATACCAAATCAAAAAAAGACGAGGTCTTTATTTATTCCTTTTTGCAACAGTTTCAGTAACTTTAAACTTCAAAACCACATCGCCATGAAACATAAAGCACTAAAAGACAATAGATTATGGCTAATTTTGCTGTTATTTATATCCACTACTTCTTGTGCGCCTATTATTAAACAAGAAGGCATAGCTTCTTTTTATCATGATAAATATCAAAAACGCCCCATGGCAAATGGCGAACCTTTTAGTCAGAAAAAAAGAAATGCAGCACATAAAACCCTTCCTTTTGGCACAAAAGTGAAAGTAAAGAATTTAAATAATGGTAAAACAACAAAGGTAATTATCAAAGATAGAGGTCCTTTTGTATCAGGAAGAATTATAGACCTAAGTACGAAATCAGCGAAAAGATTGGATATGATTCAAGCTGGAATTGTACCAGTAGAAATAAAATATAAAAAGCCAAGAAATCATAATGGCAACAAATAATAAAGCGATTAGAAAACTAACAATATGACAGAGCAACTTATTTTATTAGAAAAATTCAATACCCCTTTTGAAGCGGTACCTTTTGATAAAATTAAACAAGAAGATTTTAAACCTTCTTTCGAAAAAGCGATGAAAATAGGAAAAGAAAGAGTAGAGAAAATCATGGCTTGTCCTGATACCCCTACTTTTGAAAACACTATTTTAATGCTTGAAAATGCATTATTAGAATTAGACAGGGTGAGTAATGTGTTTTTCAATATATGTTCTGCAGAAACTAATGATTTTTTAGAAAATTTGCAGGCAGAAATCTCTCCAGTTTTAAGTGCATTTACTAATGATTTGTATTTAAATCCTAAATTATTCGAAAGAGTAAAAGCAGTATATGATAATGAATACGAGAAGCTAAAAAATGAGGAAGATAAAAAGTTACTAAAAGAGAATTATTTATTCTTTGTGAGAAATGGTGCACTTTTAAATAAAGAAGGACAAGATCAACTTAAAGCGATTGATGAGGCACTAGCTAAAACTGGAGTGGAATATTCTCAAAATGTTTTGAAAGATACGAATGCTTATTTCATGCATTTGAAAAACATTGAGGACTTAGATGGACTTCAAGAGGATTACAAACAACAAGCTGCACAAGATGCTAAAGATCGTGATTTAGAAGGCTGGGTCGTGACTTTAGATTATCCAAGTTATATTCCATTCATGACTTATGCAAAGAATAGAGCGTTACGTAAGAAATTGCACTTGGCTATGGGTCAAAGATCATTTAAAGACGACGAGTTTAACAATGAAGATAACATCAAAAAAATTGTTCAACTCAGACAAGAAAGAGCTCAGCTTTTAGGGTATAAAAATCATGCGGATTATGTTTTAGAAAACAGAATGGCAAAGCGTGTAGAAAAAGTTTTTGAGTTTTTAAATGAATTAAAAGCCAAAGCACAAGCTGCAGCTGAACGAGATTTTAAGGCTATTCAAGAAATGGCAGCAACTTCAAATATCGAAGCTTATGATCATGGTTATTATTCAGAAAAACTAAGATTGAAATCTTTCAATATCTCTGATGAGGTTTTAAAACCGTATTTCTCTTTACAAAATGTAAAAGCTGCTGCTTTCGACTTAGCTTCTAAATTATTTGGTTTAAATCTTGAAAAAAGAACAGATGTTCCTGTTTATCATCCTGATGTAGAAGTTTATGAAGTTTTAGAATCAGGACAACATAAAGGTTTATTATATATGGATTGGCATCCACGTAAAGGTAAAAGAGCTGGTGCATGGATGACTTCTTTTAAAGATCAATATAAAGACAAGGATGGAAATCACCGTCCACATGTGGCTATTGTGTGTAATTTCTCCAAGCCTATTGGAGACAAACCATCGTTATTAACTTTTAATGAAGTCACTACTTTATTTCATGAATTAGGGCATGCGTTTCATGGTTTATTAGCCAATACGACATATAAATCTTTATCGGGAACAAGTGTCAGATGGGATTTCGTAGAATTGCCTTCTCAGTTTTTAGAAAACTACTGTTACGAGCCTGAGTTTTTACAAAGCTTTGCGAAGCATTATAAAACGAATGAACCTATTCCAACAGAATTAATAGATCGCATTGCAGATTCAGCAGCATTTATGGAAGGTTATCAAACTTATAGACAATTGAGTTTTGGATTATTAGATATGCAATATCATACCGAAGGCATTTCCGAAAATGAAAGTATTGAAGATTTTGAAGAAAAGATCATGGGAGATTTAAGATTGTATCCTAAAATTGAAGGTACAGCAATGAGCCCTTCTTTTTCACATATTTTCGCAGGTGGTTATGCTGCAGGTTATTACAGTTATAAATGGGCTGAAGTTTTAGATGCTGATGCGTTTGCTTATTTCAAAGCACATGGTATCTTTAATCAGGAAATTGCCAATAAATACAGACGATTACTATCCTCTGGTGGAACTATTGAGCCTATGGATCTATATGTAGCGTTTAGAGGTCAAGAACCTAATATTGATGCTTTAGTAGAAAGAGCACAGTTATTGAAGGTGTAAACGGTGTTATTATTACATTAAAAGCCACACTTCATTTTAAAGTGTGGCTTTTTTTATTTGTAAATGAATTAGGATTAATTTCCAAACTGGAAAATAAAATCTAATCCTAAGCTATAACTACTGCCTTTAGCGGATAGTTGGTATTTAGTATAAATGGAAGGATTATCTTCTTTATAGACCATTACGTCTCGTTCGAGTATATTAGTAAAACCTTGTTGATAATTGGCTGTGAGAAACCACATCAGTATTTTTAATGATATTTTGATTTAACAAAGGAGCTTCTTGTTTTAATAAACTTAAATTAAACACATGTTTTTTCTGAGCGAAAGAAGTATTTGTAAACAGAAGAATAAATAGTAATGTGCTAATACTTTTGAACATTGTTTTATTATGATTTAAGCCTTTAAATAATAAATTCACGCTGAACTTCAAGAAGTTAAAACAAACACAACTTAAATTCAAACATCTCCACAGATTATATATATAATCTGTAAATACCTAATAAGTCACACCCTTACTTTTTTAAAAAGTTTCTAAAAATACAAGATAGATTCCATCGCAAGTAACATCAAGGTCACATGGCCACATTGTAAACATAAAACAAAAAGCAGACACTCCAAAAGTAAAACTTCGAGGCATCTGCTTTTTTTAAATATTTTATTTCTGAATCTTAAATCAAAACAGACAAGCTTTTTACAACTGCAGCAATACGAACTGCATCAAACACTTTCGCTTCTGAAGCACCTTCTTTTTTTACAGAGTTTTCGTGAGATTTAATACATTGCTCACAATCATTTACAGCACTAACCGTAAAACTAATCAACTCAAAAAGTTCTTTTCCTAAAATAGGATTCATCATGATATTCATGCGCAATCCTAAAGGCGCGTTCGTGTACTTAGGTTCGTCAGCTAAATAATGACGGAAACGATAAACAATGTTATTTGCATTCATTAATGAAGTACAAGCATGCACTTCTGCGATCTCTTCGTCAGTTGCTTCTGCTTCTTTAGCTAACTTTTCAAAACCATCTATAAGTGTTTGATTTCTTTCATTGCTAGCGATAGATAATGCTACTAAATAAATTTCTTTTTTAGTTAGATTTTTATCTCTTAAAGCTGCACTAATATTGAGTTTCAACTCTCTGATATATCTATGATCAACAGCTGCAATTTTTTCTAATTGAGCAGTGTTTACATTTTCCAACCTTAAATCGTCTATAATTGCTTGAATAGTTTCGTTCATATATTATGTTTATTTTTTAAAAAAAGTCGGTAACTAACAATTAGATACCGACTTTGGAATGTTAATAATTAAATATTAAGCGTTTTCTAACTGCTGAGTTAATGTTTCTTCACCTGATTTCCAGTTACAAGGACATAATTCGTCAGTTTGTAAAGCATCTAATACACGTAATACTTCGTCAACGTTACGACCTACACTTAAATCGTTGATATTTACCCAACGTACAATCCCTTCAGGATCTACAATATAAGTAGCTCTGTAAGCGATTTTTTCATTTTGTTCTAAAATTCCTAATTCTTCAGCTAAAGACTTAGAAGTATCAGCTAACATAGGGAATTTCAAATCTCTTAGATCATCATGATCATGTCTCCAAGCTAAGTGTACAAACTCTGAATCTGTAGAAGCACCAATTAAGACAGTGTCTCTATCTTCAAATTCTGAAAAGTTGTTATTAAATTCAGCAATCTCAGTAGGACAAACGAAAGTAAAATCTTTCGGCCACCAAAACATTACCAACCACTTACCTTTATATACGTCATTCGTAATTTCTGCAAACTCTTTACCTTTTTCAATAGATACAACTGCTTGCTTTTTAAATTCTGGGAATACGCTTCCAATTGAAGCTGAATAATTAATACTCATAAATTAAATTGTTTTTTTGTTGATTCAATGATACAAATATCGGAATTTCTATGCCTATAACCATAAAATTAATTCAATACAGATATAACTCAAATCTATTGGTAATTTTTTATCAATAAATTTAACCTATTCTATTATTTGCAATAAATGCATGCTTTCCAACTTCTCCATAACTGTTTCTTGGATGAGTAAAGGGATAGCAATAGCTACTTTACAATCTAATTGAAAGTCTTGATTTATCACTCGAACTTCATGTTGTTTAATCACTTGCATGACTTCATTCATCAAAGGATAATCAAACTGCAATGTCACAAAATGCTCAATGATTTTCTCCTCAATGTTAGCTTCTTCCAAGGCTAAAGCAGTAGTTTCTCTATAGGCATTAATCAACCCTGGAACACCTAAAAGTGTACCTCCAAAATAACGAACCACAATCACAATGACATTCGTCAATTCCATACTATCTATTTGCCCCAAAATAGGAGCTCCTGCACTTCCTGAAGGTTCTCCATCATCATTGGCCCTAAACTCCATACCATCCACACCAATCCTATAGGCATAACAATGATGCACCGCTTTAGGGTGTTCTTTTTTTAATGGCTCTAAAAGTTCTTTTAATTCGTCGGGATCATTAAAAGGATAAGCAAACCCATAGAATTTACTTCCTCTATCTCGAAAGTAACTCGTCGAAGGTTTGATAATCGTTCTATATGATGTAATGATTTCGCTCATGCTTCCACAAATTTACGGAATCTTCTTGCAAGCTATAGGAATCATAACGAACTCCTCCGTAAATCTTAGGTGCAGGCAATCCTTTTTCCCAAGAATCCTTTCCTTTGATTTGTATGACTTCATCCCATAGTCCTAAGTCTAAAAATGCTTGATGTGTCTTCACTCCACCTTCAATAAACACAGACTGAATTTTGTGTTCATGCAATGTTTCCATTAATTGAATAGGCCAAAATCGATCGTGGAAAGGAATGGATATAAACTGAATAGGAGCTTCCGTCTGACACGTATATGCTGAAGTATTGACAATAATAGTAGGCACTTTCCCATCAAATATCTGCAAATCAACAGGCAGTTCATTTTTAGGATCTAAAACAATTCGAATGGGCTGTTTTCCACCTTCCCAATATCGATTGGTTAATGCAGGATTGTCTTTGTAAGCGGTTTGAAAACCCACTAGAATACTATGAAATTGTCGTCGCCAATCATGCACTTGATAGCGCACATAATCATTAGAAATCATCGTCCGGGCTCTATCTAAAGGTGCAAATAAACCATTTTGTGTTTCCGCCCACTTCAAACAAATATAAGGTCGATGATCAATATAACTTGTAAATGCTTTTCGGTTTAAATACAAACATTCTTGTTCTAAAACGCCAGACCTTACTTGAACACCAGCAATTTTTAAGAGCTCAACTCCCCTACCCGACACTTTGGGATGCGGATCTAGGCAGCCTATCACTACTTCTGTAATTTTCTCGTCCAATATGAGTTGCGTGCAAGGCGGTGTATTTCCATGAAAAGAACAAGGTTCTAAACTGACATATAAAGTGCTTTGAGGAATCAAATACCTATCTTCTGCATTTACGGATCGAACGGCATTCACTTCCGCATGTGCTTCTCCATATTGTTCATGATAACCTTCTCCAATAATTCGCCCCTCATAAACTAAAACAGCACCAACCATAGGATTAGGTGCTGCTGCATTATAAGCTCTATTAGCCAAGTCTATACACCGAGCCATATATTGCTCGTCTGTTGTTAGTATCAAATTTGTTATTTTACTAAATTAACACTGTATTTCTCAGGGTCGTTGTCGAAAGTTTCTTTACAAAATTCTGCACAGAACCAAACAGTATCTTCCTCATACAAGGAGAATAAATCCCAATCAGGATTATGCGCCATTCCACATACAGGATCTACAGGACCAGCGATCTTTTCGCCTGCTGTCATGTCCATATCGTGTTCATGTATACCATCTGTTACTACCACTTCATCATTACTAGTCCCGCAAGCAGCGAAACCACCAATCATAGCAACCATAAGTGCTGTTCCTAATATTTTCTTCATCATGTTTATTAAGTTTTAATACACGTATTTACCTTCCTGATTATACATTACAGGTAAGATTTTCTTATTATTTTCAAAGTAATCGTAACCTACCTTTAAATTTAGCCAAAATTTCTGTTTTTCTATATCATTTCCATACTCTTTAGCTAAAAAGCCAATACTCGCTTCGTTAAAACGAACGGGAAATACATGAACAGGTATGTTATTTTGACCATTGACCTTAGTCACTAAACTTAAAGTATAAATTTCTTTTATGCCTTGATCCGTCATCGGTAAACAACCAATCGTATAACAACCTCCATGAATATAAATCGCACTTCCAGGAGCATGCTTATTACCCATGATTAAATCCGAATAGTTTGGATAGTTTAATAACATGGATAAGTGAAAATCACTTCTAGCATTAAAGTCAGAAATGAAATAAAAACCTTCTGGCACCTGACGATCTCCTTCCCAACGCTTTGGACCTAAAGAACCTGATAATGCACAAATATCATAAGATTTAAAAAGCTGAAAAGTATCTTCAGGTTGATTTTTCACCCAAATCTCCATTTCATTCGTTCCCTTAAAAGCTCTGATATACAATTCTTGTGGCGGATACATCAATCCCTTTTCATCAAACTCTCTTTTTAATTGTTGATTGAACGTTTGATAAGCTGCAGAAACACGAGGTGCTTGCATTTGCTGTTCCGTAAAGTATTGACTATACAATCTCTCTTGTGCATTTAAATTAATTTGGAATAAAAATCCAATCATTAATAATGCCAACATCCCTTTTTTCATATGTACGCTTCTTTTCTATTGTAGTCTAATGTAAAAATAACGGTTTATTCTTAATTTCCTTATAGATATAAGTAATAATCCCTTAGTAAATTCGTGATATCGACCGAATACATATTTCGTTCTTCATATATAGGCCAATATTTAATCAGGGTATTCTCCGCTTCTTCTTTTACTTTTCGCTGAAGAATCAAGACCACTCTATTAGGTTTTTTAGTCGGAAAAGGCTGAACATAATGACACTCTACCACATTCCAATCCTCGCCTAATACTTCTGCAAATAAATTCCACTCTCTCACGGGTAACAATAAAGCCCAAAATCCGTTTTCTTTGATATGAACTTTAGTAACCTCGATTAATTCGCTCCAAGATAGCTGATCCGTATGCCTTGCTAACAATCTTTGTTGCTGTGGACTTTTCAATTGTTTTTCAAAAAAAGGAGAATTACAAATCACACCTTCGTATTGATGATCTGATTTAAATTCTTGTGCACTCAGATGATGTAAATACAAATCTTTCGACCATTCACTATTTTTAAAATTTTCTTGAGCGTCCTTAGCAGCTCCTTCTTCAATTTCTACTGCATCAAAAACAGCTTCACTCATTTTTTGTTTTAGCATCAAGGAAAGCAAACCTGTACCAGCTCCTATATCTAATATACGACAAGTATTTGTAAGCAACTCGTTAAACCTTAGAGCTATAATCGCCCCAAATACACAAGCATCCGTACTCACCTTCATAGCCGTATGATCTTGATGAATCGTAAATTGCTTAAATTGAAAATAGGATTTAGCCATGATTTGATGGAATAGGACTTTTAGCTTGTGGAACAGTCTCTAAAGTTCCGAAATCTTGTTCTAAATACTTATAATAAGCCGTTATAGCAATCATTGCCGCATTATCCGTGCAATATTCGAAAGCTGGAATATATGTCTGACAACCTGCTTTTTGTCCCCACTTTTCAAAAGTTTCTCTTAAACCACTATTTGCAGATACGCCACCTGCGATGCCTACATGTTTCACCTGATACTCTTTTTGAACTTTAGATAGTTGGTCTAAAAGTGTTTTCACGATGGTATATTGAACAGAAGCACATATATCTTCTTTATTTTTTTCTATAAAATCAGGATCTTTACCTACATTTTCTTTCAAAAAATACATCACGGCAGTTTTTATTCCGCTAAAACTAAAGTCATAACCTGGCACTCTTGAAATAGGGAATTGAAATGCTTTAGGATTGCCATCTTTAGCATATTGATCAACATAGGGTCCACCAGGATATGGGAAACCAAGCATTTTAGCAATTTTATCAAAAGCTTCACCCGCTGCATCATCTATAGTCGTTCCAATCACTTTCATACTCAGAGGTGATTCAGATAATACCAATTGCGTATGTCCGCCAGAAACAGTCAAGCACAAAAAAGGAAAATTCGGTTTAGGCTCTTCAATAAAGTGAGCCAGAATATGTGCTTGCAAATGATGTACGGGAATAGAAGGAATATCTAGACTTTGAGCAAAACTCTTTGCAAAACTCGCACCTACCAATAAACTCCCCATCAAACCAGGTGCTTGAGTATAAGCTACAGCATCAATATCCTTTAAGTCACACCCCCCTTCTTTAAGTGCTAAGGTCACTGTAGGTACAATATGTTGCATATGAGCCCTACTCGCCATTTCTGGAATTACCCCTCCATAGGATTCATGCACTTTTTGAGTAGCGATAATATTACTCACTACTTTATGATTTCTCATTACAGCTACTGCAGTATCATCACACGAAGATTCAATAGCTAAAATTGTAGGATTGTCATTCATCATGTTGCAAAATTACGGTAAGATTTCGACTTCACAGAAGGGTCAGATGAGTGGATAATTTTTAAGCATAAAATCAGAAATCAGACAAAATAAATTACACTCACTTTGTAAAGTAAAATATATTAATTATCTTTGCTCCCTTATTTCATCCAAAAGGAGGTATCAAAACAATGTTAATTTTAGATTCAAAAGATTGCGAGAACATTGACAAGGCGTTAAAGAAGTACAAACGTAAATTCGAACGTACCCGTACGCTAAATCAATTACGTGAACGTAGGTATTTCACAAAGCCTTCAGTTACTGAAAGAAAGCAGAAACAGAAAGCGAAATATCGTCAGCAAATTATGTCTGGAAAAATAGACATCTAGATTACATTTAAAAGAGAGACTTTAAAGTCTCTCTTTTTTTATGGGCTTATTTCTATTTTAGCTCAACTTCCCTTTACTATTTTATATCATAACTTATAACATTCTGATATAGTTTCATTTTCAAATACCGCAACTAAGAACTTATAAATTGCATTTTAGTTTACATATCCATTTTTCCAGTTCCTAAATTTCAATTCTAAAGTTTCTAAAACAAAACAGACCGTTATTCATTAATCGCTTAACAATAAAGCCTTTCGAAAAAGATCACTAACATTGAATATTAAAAATTGCATCCTTCTAGCATAAGTTAGCAAGCTTAACGACAAGATCTCATTTACAAACTCATTTGGAAGTCAGCAAGGACGACCTACTGATGATGGAGTACTTAATTATGGAATAATACAAATAAGCGCAAAGACTATACTTAACAGACCCTTCAATACTTCAGTCATTATTTGCTCAATCAAATGTATTAGTTCGAAAACAAGCCCTTTTTACGATCATCCCAACAAATAACAGCCTCACAGACATACATCATTTTAGTAAGCGGAAGACTTATGCAAATTCTCCGAAAGTTCTTAAAATCAAAAAAGAGACTATCTTTCGATAATCTCTTTTTGCGGACTGGACGGGATTCGAACCCGCGACCTCCGCCGTGACAGGGCGGCATTCTAACCAGCTGAACTACCAGTCCTTTTGTTGCATGGCAAATGTATAACCTTATTTCTTATCTGCCAAATCTTTTAGTAAAGAATTTAAAAAGAACTTTGATAAGGCTTCTTATAAACGCCATGAGAGACTAAATCCCATGTTCTACCGCCATCTTCACTTCTATAAATACCTGTTGAAGTTCCCATATAAACATAGTTCTTAGTCGCATCATTTTTGAAAATATTGCGTTTAAAACTTAATGTTTTTACTTCTGTATCTATATCTAAACCTCCGAAGGCTTCTACAAATCTACCATTATCATTATAGTAAGCACCTAAATCAGTACCTACCACAAAGCTAGATCCATGATTAGAACTTACACCTGCATTGTAATTAATACGTGTTGGTAAATCACCTTGCTCTATACGCGTCCAATAATTTCCTTCGTCTTCACTATACCAAACACCGCCCTTACCATTATAATCCACTAAGAACAAATGGGTTTGATTAGACACTAAGTAATATTGGGTTTCTGAAACAGGGAAAAATCCTTCTGAAGTAACTGGTTCCCACTCACTTTCGGCTGTTTCTTTTTTAAGTAACAAGTTGCTTTTATTAGAATATCCGAAAACTGTTCCGTTGCCTAATTCAGCAAAACTTGAAATTCTATAAGAGGGTGGTAAGTTTTCCGGAAGTAATTCATCTTCCACTTGCCAATTCTTACCGTAATCTTCGCTAAATACTATACCTCTCCCTTCTTTGCTAGCTAAATAAATACGACCATGACTAAAAGAACCTAAAACCATAGATTCCCAAGGATGTTCTTCTTGTAAGGTATATTTTGGATTAAAAGATCTCCCAGCGTTATCACTGTGGTGAACTTTCGCTTTAATCATGACTATGTCATCTCCAAAAGCTACAATACTAGATGCTGGATAACCATCTGGCGGAAAAACAACATGAAATGCATTTCCATCAGTAGAGTGAATGATAGAGCCGTCGTCAGCACCAAGGTATAAACCATAAGGCGTACGTACTACTTTATTATTATCCTCTCCTAAGGCATCCGATTTGTCGCAACTATAAAGTCCTGCAAGCAGTCCCAAACCTAAGGAAAGCTTCAGAAAGGAAGAGTTCCATCTTCTTTTCATAAATTCGAAATTTTATTACATGAATAATAGCTATTCATCAATGATTGGTTGCTAAAATAATCAAATGCTTTATTAAATCAAACATTTTGGAATATTTCCTCTTCTTTATTTCCCTTTGAAGTCAGCTTTCCTCTTTTCCATGAAGGCTAAAGTGCCTTCTTTTTTATCTTCTGTCGCAAAACAAGCACCGAATTTTTCAACTTCCATTGAAAATCCTTCCTTAGATACCGTAGCAGCCTCATTCACTAAAGTTATGATATGCTCTATAGCAATTGGCGCTTTCGTCAAAATATTTTTTAAAATTTTACGCGTTTCTTCTAAAAGATTTTCTGGTTCAAAGACATGATTGACCAAACCCCAATCCAAAGCCTTATCAGCTTTTAGCATTTGAGCACTGATTAATAATTCCATGGCTCTCCCCTTACCTACTAATTGAACTAATCTTTGCGTTCCACCATAACCTGGGATTAAACCTAAATTTACTTCGGGTTGACCAAATTGAGCGTTCGTAGAAGCTGTTCTAAAATGACAAGCCATTGCCAATTCACAACCACCACCTAATGCAAATCCATTTACAGCAGCAATCACTGGCTTTTTACTATGTTCAATCCTATCAAATACTAAATCTGCACCACGCTGAGCCAATTTTGCGCCGCCCGCAGCATCCAAAGTATCAAACTCTGAAATATCTGCACCCGCAACAAAAGCACGATTCCCTTCTCCAGTAATTATCGCAGCTTTAATTTCGGGATTATCATTGACCTTATTTAAAGCACTGCCCAACTCAGTGATGACATCCTTATTTAAGGCATTCATCTTGTCAGGACGGTTAATCGTAATCGTCAAAATACCTTCTTCCAAGGTTGTTTTAATAGTATTATAATCTGTATTCATGATTTAAAATATTTTAATGAAATTTAACGGTCTCAATTAATACTTGCAAATCCTCTCTAAAGTAATTTAAAACAGGTCGGATGCTATCTTCATTCGGAGTGACATCAAAATATAAAGCACCTCTTAAAAAATGCTTTAAAGTATCTGTCACCATAAATTGAGAATTAGATGCTGTGTTTCCTCCAACATCATAATATATACCTAATAAGCCATTCTCCGTAATAAAATCAGGAGAATGAATAAAATCTGCTTTAATATCGTGTTTATAACTGAGTTTAAAAGACTCTTCTAATAATTGATCAAAAGTTTGCTCAGAAGTAATCTCTTTATAACTCAAATAAATTGTCGCATTATATTTTGGATATTCTATGTTCAGCCAATATGGGCTTTGTTCTTCCACGACCAATTGAGTATCCTGAGATATATTACCCATATCAGAATATTTAAAACTATATGGGAATTTAACGTCATTAAATTCAATATAATTTCTGTCTTCTGGCATATCAATTCTTACATATCCTCTTGGCTTCGGAATAGGCATTTCCGGTCTACAAGACACGTAAAACAAACTTGACAACAACATCAGCAATAATAAGCCACCTTTATTTGTTTGCATAAAATAATCTATTCGTTTTGTATTTCCTTAGTTTATAATCTCCTCCTCATCTACCACTTCTATATACTTTAAGCCACCTGGTAAGCTATCTATCCCTTCTTCATTATCAAAATCTAACACTTTAGGTCGCTTCTCAACTTCTTCTTCTTCATCCTTCGGCTTCTCAATCTTATGGCTTTCCAAAACTTCTTTTGCATGATTTAATGCTTGGTCTAAAAACTTCGCATTACTTTTATACCAATCCAAACTTTCCTTAAATGTCTCAAAATTGGTATCATATCTTTCAAATACCTCTTGGTAGAAAAAAGCTAAACTATCAAAATTTCTATCCATTTTTTTATTGGAAACATCGACACTATCCGGGAATGCGCCTATACTTTTTTGTTCGGCATATTGCAATTCCAAAAGAATAAGCCCCATCTCTTCCACAGAAACTGGTGGTATTAATTCTCCATCTTTTGTTTCATTGCAACTTATAAAAAAGCTTAAAGCGAATGCGACAAGGATCATATATATTTTTAAATACTTCATCTTTTAACGGACACGTCGATATTTATTAGCGTTAGTTACATCCATTTGTACAAAATCTTGCACTAAATCTTTTTTCATTTCTTGAGGCGCTTTACTTAATATCTGTACCCACTCGTCAGCTTTTGTGGTAAAATACCATTGCAAATAAAAGGATCCTGTATTTTCTTTAGCTAATTTCTTTAAAGTTGGGATTTGGTCTAACATCAAGGTAGCTGCCTCTTCCGGTCGAATTAACATTTCATCTAATCCTCTTCTATGATATTCATACCACAATGGTCTTAACTCAGCATATCTCGGATTTAATACTTGCGAAACCAACACTTGGCGATTTCGTGTAGCTCCTATAGATTCCCATCCTGAAATTCCATTTCCACTTGGTGCATTTAATACAATATTTTCAGCTTTTTTGAAATAGCTCTCTCCTCCTTTCGACTCAAAAGAATCATAATCAAAACCTACAATCATATAAGTATAATAGGCAAATATAGCAGACAGATTAGCTAACAATGGCTCCGTTCCAGCAACATTTTGGTCACTGAACTGTATGACAGAAGAAGATTCGAAAGAAAAAGTAATCTCTGAATCTTGAATAATAAATATTGGGGAAGTGTAACTGGTATTATAAACTGGTCGATGAGCTTGGACGGACAAAGTACCTGTAAAGGTTTTATCTCCAACTTGACCGTTAATAACTAGATTGAATTGGCATTTAATCCGTTCTTGAGCTTGCAAATTATCATTAGTCCATTTGCGCCCATTGACAAAATCATTTAATTTTTTTTCTAAGTCTTGAAACAAAGATTGCTCCACGCCTTGAATTCTATTAGCAGTAACTTCTACCGTTGCGAATACATCTTGAGCTTTCACTGCAAAAGTAGTCAGACAAAGAATTAAGGCTAAGCCTATGAATTTAAAAAATAACTTAGGAAATCGATTGAATATATTGGATAACATGCTGAGCGGTTTCATCTTTACTTAATAAAGGTAATGATTTATGTGAAGATTTTTCACTTATAATTGTTACTTTATTCGTATCTGAACCAAATCCAGCGCCTTGGTCATTCATGGAATTTAAAACTATAAAATCTGCTTTTTTAGAATGTAACTTCTTTTCTGCATTTTCTATTTCATTTTGAGTTTCCAATGCAAAACCAACGACTGTTTGATGCGCTTTCTTTTGATGCCCTACAAAGCTCAAAATATCAGGATTTTTTTCAAGATGTAAAGTCAATCCGTCTTGCTCTCCTGTTTTTTTAATCTTCTGATCGGCGTATTGTGCAGGTTTATAGTCAGAAACCGCAGCTGCCATTACGAATAATTCTATATCGTCTACTCTTTCTTGTACAGCCTCTAACATTTCTTGTGCTGAAAAAACAGATACTATTTCTATATTTTTATGCTGAATAGTTTCTTTTGTTGGTCCTAAAACCAAAGTTACTTTCACGCCATTTTCTGCTAAATACTTAGCGAATGAAATGCCCATTTTCCCTGTTGAAAAATTGCCTATAAATCTAACGGGGTCTAACTTTTCATAAGTAGGTCCTGCGGTAATTAAAGCAGTTTTATAAGGAAGTGAATGTATCTGCTTGGCATTGGCATGATGATCGATTAAAAAATCTACTATATGCTCTGGTTCTGCCATCCTACCTGGACCAACTAAGCCACTGGCTAATTCTCCATCTTCCACAGGTATCATATGATATCCAAAGGATTGCAATCTTTTAATGTTTTGTTGGGTAGTTGGGTGAGTCCACATATCTAAATCCATTGCTGGAGCGAAATAAATGGGACATCTGGCGGACAAATAAACTGCTGTGAGTAAATTATCACATAAGCCGTAGCTTAATTTTGCTAAAGTATGAGCAGTAAGAGGTGCAAAAATCATTAAGTCAGCCCAAAGCGCTAACTCTACATGATTATTCCAAGTGTTTGGATTAGAGATATCAGAAAGAACAGGATGTTTTGAAACAGTGGCTAAGCTGACCTCACTCACTAAAGTAAGCGCTGAAGCGGAGGCTATGACTTTAACTTCCGCTTCTTGCTTTATAAGTAATCTAACGAAGTGTGGTATTTTGTAGGCGGCAATGGAGCCTGTAATCGCTACTAAAACCTTTACTCCTTTTAATGTTGATTTATTCTTCATCCTTTAGGCGATAATAAATTTTATCATTTTCAATCTCATTAAGCGCTTGCAATGATGGATTAGCCATTCTTTCATAAAAACGAGAGATTTCAATCTGCTCTTTATTTTCATGAATTTCTTCTAATGTATCCGTGTGAGTTGCAAAGTCATCTAATTTCTGGTGTAACTCTTCCTTTACAGCTACATTAATCTGGTCTGCTCTTTTAGAAGCCACAGCAATAGTTTCGTAAATGTTACCTGTAATTGCCTTTAACTCTTCCACGTTCTTTGTTGTCAAATATGGGTTTAAAGTGGATATTAATTTTCTACTTACGCTCATCAGATAATTGTTTAATTTTATTTTGAGAATCTTTATTAATAGTTTGACTTAATTCAATATACGAAGAATTAGGGAAATAATCTTTTAATTCTTTTATTGACGTTAGTACTTCAGCGAAACGCTCTTCTTGTCTTCTTTGTTGACTTGCCTTGGCATATTCATACCTACTCAAGATCATCATGTAATAATAGTAATCTACATTAGGTGCATCTGGATATTCTAAAGTCAAGACTTCAAAAGCTGTAACTGCATTTTTAAAGCGGCCCATATCATAATATAACTGAGCAGCCCCTTCATCTTTTTTCTTTAGCTTTTCTCTACCCTCAATGATTAAATTGTTGGCTTCTGTCACATATTCTGATTCAGGAAATAATGATGTAAATTGTTGCATCGCCATAACAGCATTCTTTGTACTAGACTGGTCTAATTTATAATCAGGCGCATCTAAATACATGGCTTTTGCGTACATGAACTGCATTTCTTGCACTCTTTTACTTCTTGGAAAATGATCTACAAAGCTCTTGAACTGATAAGAAGCAGACAAGTAGTCTTTCATTTGGTAAAAAGTATAAGCGTATCTATAATACAACTCTTCATAATTAGGAGTTCCTCTAAACACAGGCATTAAGCGTTCATAAACCTCATTGGCTCTGTACCATTTTCCTGCATCATAGTATTCGTTTCCTTTAGTTAACTTGTAGTTGATATCATCACTTTTCAGAACTTTTTCATGCGTACTACATGCACTTAAAAAAAGGATTAAAACAGCTACAATAATTGATGAAAAGCTTTTCATGTATAACAAATCTTGATTTTTCTTGAATGACAATTCAATTTATAACGCATCTTCGAGATAAATTGTTACGTTTTTTTCTTTTATTCCTTATAGAATAAAAAATAGTAAAAGTCAATTCAAATATATGAATTGACTTTTACATTACCATGAATATTTTGTTATGCGTCGATAGCTACTGCACCTTCTAACAAAACTGTTGTTTTATTATTGGCTGTTTCTACAAACCCACCTTTAATTTCATATTCTTGGACTTGGGTTTCTGCTTTGTCGATTTTTATTTTCATTTTCCCTGGCGCTAATGCAGCTACCATTGGAGCATGATTTTCTAAAATTTCAAACAAACCTTCCACTCCTGCCAATTGAACTCCATAAACTTCTCCCGAGTAGAGACTAAGTTCTGGCGTTAATATATCTAATTGCATATTATTAATTTTTTATTAACCAATGCGTGATTTATTGAGCTGCAGCTTCAGCCATAAGCTTCTTACCTTTCTCAATAGCTTCTTCAATATTTCCTACTAAGTTAAACGCTGCTTCTGGATACTCATCCACTTCACCGTCTAAAATCATATTGAATCCACGAATCGTATCTTCTAAAGAAACCAACACCCCTTTCAATCCTGTAAACTGTTCCGCTACGTGGAATGGTTGAGATAAGAAACGCTGAACACGACGAGCTCTGGATACTACTAATTTATCTTCTTCAGATAATTCATCCATCCCTAAAATTGCAATAATATCTTGCAACTCTTTATATCGTTGTAAAATAGACTTCACTCTGTCTGCACACTTATAATGTTCTTCTCCAACTACATCAGGCGTTAAAATTCTTGAAGTAGAATCCAAAGGATCTACTGCAGGATAAATACCTAAATCCGCAATCTTACGAGACAATACTGTAGTCGCATCTAAGTGAGCGAAAGTAGTTGCTGGTGCTGGATCCGTCAAGTCATCCGCTGGTACATAAACTGCTTGTACAGATGTAATAGAACCAGACTTAGTAGAAGTAATACGCTCTTGCATCAGTCCCATTTCTGTAGCTAAAGTTGGTTGGTAACCTACTGCTGAAGGCATACGACCTAACAACGCGGAAACTTCCGAGCCTGCTTGTGTGAAACGGAAAATATTATCAACGAAGAATAAGATATCTCTTGCTCCTCCTGCATCTTCTTCTGAATCATCTCCATCACGGAAATATTCTGCTAAAGTTAAACCAGACAAAGCAACACGAGCACGTGCTCCTGGTGGTTCATTCATTTGTCCGAAAACGAAAGTTGCTTTAGAATCTTCTAAACCTTTCATGTCAACAGATGCTAAATCCCAACCACCATCATTCATGGTTTCTTGGAACTTATCTCCATAAGTAACAATTCCAGCTTCAATCATCTCACGCATCAAGTCATTTCCTTCACGAGTACGTTCTCCCACACCCGCAAAAACGGATAATCCACCGTGACCTTTTGCAATATTGTTAATTAATTCTTGAATTAATACTGTTTTACCTACACCCGCACCACCGAATAAACCAATCTTACCACCTTTTGCGTATGGTTCGATAAGGTCAATTACTTTAATACCAGTTAATAATATCTCTGTACTTGTACTTAGATCTTCAAACTTTGGAGGTTCCGCGTGAATAGGACGTGCGTTTTCACGGCTTGGTTGAGGCAATCCATCAATAGCATCACCTGTTACGTTAAATAATCTTCCGTTAATTGCTTTACCGATTGGCATTGCAATAGGCTTACCTGTATCCACTACATCTAAACCTCTACGAAGACCTTCAGTTCCATCCATAGCAATACAACGAACACTGTCTTCACCTAAGTGTTGCTGTACTTCCATTACTAACTTTTCGCCATTATCGCGAGTTAACTCTAAAGAGTTATAAATTTCAGGCAATTTTTGATTAGCGAAATATACATCCACTACAGGACCAATGATTTGCTTGACTTTACCAATATTGGGCATATGAAAAAATTATTAATTAAAGAATTGTTTCAGAATTTGGGTGCAAAGGTAAGACTTTTATTCAAAATGAAATCTTTTGTGGTAGAATATTCTCTATTTATTGTAATTGACTTGGATATATTTAAAAAAACCTTACATTGTATTTAAGCAATGTTATTTTATTTGACTTTAAATTAATTATAATGATGAAAAAAAATATGAAAATCTTTTTCGGAATATTTGCATTTTTTATGCTTTTTGCTATTTCTTCTTGTACAAAAGTTGAACAAAATGAAGTTCATGCCGAAGAAGCCATTCAGTATGGTTTATATGTAGAAGAAATTATTGACATCTTGGAGTATTTTGAAACTTTTCAATCCTCAGATCAAAACTATAATAATTATGTTTCATTTTATTTAGATGAAAACAATCAACTTGACTATGATGATCATTGGGAGTATAATTCTTCCGCTCATCAAGTATCACCAAACGAGTGGGATTATTCTTCAAAGAATCGTTTAAAAGCTGCAAGTTGGGCTGATGAGCAAATCAGTAATGGTAAGTATGTTATCATTGGAAAAACAGAAGATGGTGTTTATTGGGACCATATTATAGATCATTCAAGAAACTAGATTTATAAATAGAGGTTCGTACAACATTGCTTGAATATGATAAGTTGGTAGTTTTCTACCAACTTATTTTTTTGTCTTCTTTTATCTTACATCCCTAATTATATTTCGCATCTTTGCATTGCATGTTTCACTAACAGTTCATTACATTCATATAGCATGACAAAATCAGCATTAATTCAAGAGATAAAAAACAAAAAGTCATTCCTTTGTGTAGGCTTAGATCCCGATATTAATAAAATCCCCTCTTCTTTTTTAGCATTAGACAACCCTATTTTAGCATTCAACAAAGCTATAATTGATGCTACTAAAGCATATGCAGTGGCCTATAAATTAAATATTGCGTTTTATGAGGCATTAGGTCCTATAGGATGGGAAACTTTAGAAGAAACAAGAGCATATATTCCTGAAGAGTGCTTTACCATTGCAGATGCTAAAAGAGGCGACATTGGTAATACTGCAGCGATGTACGCTAAAACTTTTTTTGAAACTTACCCATTTGACTCGGTTACTGTCGCGCCATATATGGGAAAAGATAGCGTGAGTCCTTTTTTGGATTTCAAAAATAAATGGACGATTCTTTTAGGCCTAACGAGCAATGTTGGAAGTCAAGACTTTCAATTATTAGCTACTGAAAACGGTCCGTTATATCAACAAGTCTTAAAAACAGCAAGCACTTGGGGCTCCACAGAGAATTTAATGTACGTCATCGGTGCAACGCAAGGTGAATTATTGAAAGAAATCAGAACGATTATTCCTGATCATTTTTTATTAATTCCGGGAGTAGGTGCTCAAGGTGGAACAGTAAAAGAAGTGGCAGAAGCAACACTAAATGACGATTATGGTATTTTAATAAATGTCAGCCGTGGCATTATTTATGCAGGACAGGGAGAGGACTTTGCAAGTCAAGTGACAAAAGCTGCTGAAAAGTTTCATGGAGAAATGCAGGAGTTTTTTGAGTAGGAATTGATACTTTGTTTTTAAACGACTTACGCTTTATTTATATCCGAATTATTTAGAATAATCAATATACTATTTGTATAAATCTTACAAATACTTAAAAAAACCTGAATAAATTTGGCTATATATATATTGTGCTCATTGCTAATTAAAACTTATTAATTATGATGAAGCAAACAATAACTGCACTATTAGCAGTTTCGCTTTTGGCATCTTGTCAAAAAGAAGAAAAAGATTTATTAAAAAAAGATGATTCTGTCTGAAAACATTGAAAACTATAGCAATGAATTGTTAAGTGGAAAGACATTTAGAAAATTAGTTATAGATGGAGATAATACTCACTGTTCTTCAGACATAGAAAACTGTCATCCTACTGACATAGTTATTACAGCTCCTCAACTACATGATTTAGATAGAGCAATCTATCACAGCTCAGTTGACGTCTCAATATTATTTCAAGATGACAATAAAGCAAATGAATTAATTCCTGATTGGAATGCTGACTTTTTTAAAGATTTAAAAGTAAAGATTCTTTCAGGAGAATACACTTTCATTAAAGAATCATATAATAATACTATATTGTATTATTTAGTACATGAAGATGAAGTTTCTACACAATCATTCGAACATGTTTTATTATATAAAATAACCGATTAATGCTTTTAAAAAAAAAAATAAAACTACAAGCTATTATATTAATAGCTTGTAGTTTCTTTAGTATACTACTATTTGGATGTTCTGAAAATAAAAGAAATAATGTTTCTGATATTAGAAAACATATTACAGATACTATTTCTTTGCCATTTCATATAAATCAAGGTCCTTACTTTTGGAGAATTAAAAGCATAGAAGATTCTGCTGAAATCATTACTTATCTCAAAAATGACAATTTTACCTTGTATAGACATAACATATCTAAAAACAAAACAATAGATTCGTTTTCTTTACGCAAGTATCAGCCTATTTTCGTGGATTATGTCTATCAAGGCATGGACTCTTTAATCATTCTTCTAGAAAACTACCAAGTAATACTTATAACTCCTGACTCTGAAAAGGTTTATGATTTAAAACCATTGTTTTTAGAACATATTGATAGCTTGGCCTTTCCTGGTGAAAAAAATAACGCAATAGATTTTCAAAACAATATACTTTCTTTCAGTATTGCTACAAATAGACCAAGACATGATTTCACAAAGCCTAACCCAAATGAAATTTTATATAACTATATTATCCAAGTAAGGTTAGACAATGATTCAATAAGATTTGTAGGCAAATACAATCCTTATGATCCAGAGATTTTAGAAAATGGGTATTATGAATTCAGACATCATTATTTCTCAAACCCTAATACTTTAACTTACTTCTACGACTTTAAAAATGAAATCTTTCAAATTAATTTAGATAATAATGATACAATAAAAGCAGCTTTAATACCCACCACATATAAATGGGAGAAAAGCAAATCTATGAATTATGACTCTTTAATGAATTACTATTATCTTTTTAATTATGTGAATGACAGGTATACTATCAACAACTTCCTCTTTGATCCTTATACAAAGCATTCCTTATTTTTTTTAAAAAAACCTAATAAACATTATAAAGATGATGGGAGTATAACAAATACTAATGAGTATGAGTTCACACTTTTCATATTAGATGCAGATATGAAAGTAGTAAAAGAAATCGCAGTACCTCCACATATCATTAATGGATCTAAAAACTCTTTTTTAACCAGAAAAGGATTATACCTACCTATTGCTAAAGAATATCAAAACTTAAATAAAAATGAAACTCTATTTTACAGGATTAATTTGGATTAGTATATTATTTTTTTCGGCTTGCATAGAAGAGGAGAAGCCTAAAGACCAAAGCACTGTTTTTCAAGAAAGATTTAATGAAATGCTTCAAGAGTCTTCTTATGACACTAAAAATAAAAAAAGGATTATTTATTGGGCGCCCACAGCTTGCCAAGGTTGTCGTGCAGTTACTGTTAATACTTTAATGAATAATGAAATGACTGATGATATTGAAGTCATTCTTCCTAAAGGTTTAGAAAATAGCGAAGCTAGTTATTTAGATAATCGATATAAATTTATAGATAATGATAATAGTTTTGGTCAAAAATATTTCGGGATAAGCAATGTAGGAATCATATACATGGAAAATGATTCTATTGTTGAAATCAAAAATTTTAATGCCAATGAAATGGACAAGTTTGAAAAAGAATTATTAAAATAAAAAATGTCGGATACTTTCCATTAAGCATCCGACATTTTAATATCCTTTATTTAATATTTTGAATTCCCATATTCCGCCTTCACCCAATCCCGATCTTTTTGAAGTTGCTCCACTAATTTTTCTAATCCGTCGAATTTTTGCTCGTCTCTAATTCTTCTTAAACATTCTATTTCAACTTCCTTTCCATAAATATCTTGATTAAAATCCAAGATATGCACTTCAATACTTAAATTTTCATCATCAGAAACTGAAGGTTTATATCCAATATTCATCATACCGGCATATTCTTCTTCGCCTAAATGAACGCGAACCATATATACACCTCTTGCAGGAACAATTAAATCTGTATTTGTAAGTTTTAAATTTGCAGTTGGAAAACCAATCGTTCTTCCTAATTTATTTCCATGAACTACTGTAGCCTTAAAAGAAAACAACCAACCCATCATTTTTGGCACCTCTTCTACATTTCCTTCTAACACCGCTTTTCTGATTTTCGTTGAACTGATTGCTGCATGTTCTATCAATTGCGCTTCTATCTCATATACTTTAATATCAGAAGGCACTTTCTCTTTAAGTAAAGCAATATCTCCCTTTCTTCCATGACCAAAATGATGGTCATAACCCAATACAATCGCTTTAGGTTTAAATCTTGCTAATAAGAAATCATCAATATAATCTTCTGCAGACCACATGGAAAAATCACGCGTGAAAGGCACTAATACAATATGATCAATTCCTAAACTTAAAATTCTTTCAAACTTCTGTTCTTCGTCACTGATTAAGGCTAACTGCGCATAAGGATCGATAATTTTTCTTGGGTGTGGATGAAATGTAATCAAAACACTTTCGCCCTCATATTTGTCAGCTAAACTAACCACTTCTTTCAGTATTTCTTGATGCCCTAAATGCACTCCATCAAAGGAGCCTATAGTTATAACTGCATTCTTAAAGGATGGCATTGTATTCCAATCTCTATAAATGGCCATGTATTAATTTAAAAATTAAGAAGTAGTAAAATATGATTTCATGAGTTCTGCAAATCTATATACTTCTTCAAAAGTATTATACAAAGGAACTGGTGCTACTCTAATGACGTTTGGTTCTCTCCAATCTGCTACAACTCCTTTAGAAATTAAAAAATCAAACAATTTTCTTCCTTCTTTTTCAAAAAGTAATGATATTTGAGCTCCTCTTTGCTCAGGATTTGAAGGAGTGATGATTTCAAATCCAAACATTTTTAAAGGCTCTAACAAAAAGTATAAATAACTGGTTAATACCAAACTTTTTTCTCTTAATTTCGCCATCGCAACCACATCAAATATATCTAAACTTGATCTTAAGCCTATCATATTAAATACAGGTGCATTACTCATTTGCCAACTTTGTGCGCCTTTAGAAGGAACGAACCCCTTTTCCATTTTAAATCTCGAATTAGGATCATTTCCCCACCAACCACCTAATCTAAACACTTCGGGATCATTGGACCATTTTTCATGTACGAAAATAGCTCCTACAGCACCTGGACCAGCATTTAAATATTTATAGGTACACCAACAAGCAAAATCAACACCCCAATCATGCAATTCTAACACCACATTTCCTGCAGCATGCGCTAAATCAAAACCACATAAAGCTCCAGCCTCATGCGCTTTCTTAGCTATTTTCTCTAAAGGAAATAATTGTCCGGTATAATAATGCACACCACCCATCATCACTAAAGCTAAACTATCTTTATGTGCTTCAATTGTCGCTAAGATATCTTCTTCGTTTAACGTATGTTCTCCTTCTCGAGGTTTTAATTCTATAATAGCCTCTTTAGGATCTAATCCATGCATCTTCACTTGCGTTTCCATCGCATACTGATCAGATGGAAAAGCACTCGATTCCATGATGATTTTATAACGCTCTTTCGTCGGTTTATAAAAAGAAATCATCAACAAATGAAGATTTACAGTGAGTGTATTCATAGCGATGACCTCATGCACTTTCGCACCTACTAATCTTGCTATGGAAGCCCTACAATCTTCCGCATAAGAAAACCATGGGTTTTCATCAGCGAAATGACCATCCACACCTAATTCTGCCCACTTCTTCAATTCTTTATTAAATAAATAGCCTGCACTTGCGGGTTGTAATCCTAAAGAATTACCACATAAATAAATGACATCTTCCCCATTTTCTTGAGGCATTTGAAATCGTTGACGAATCGCAAAGAGCGTATCCATATCATCTAAAAAGTGCGCGTATTCAAGGTTGTTTTGAAATTTCTCTGTCTTCATCAACATATCTTCATTGTCTTTTTTATGTGGTCACAATTAATTTTCTGAGTTCGTTTCCTGATTTGATTTTTTCTCAACGGTAGGTTGTGGAATAAATCGCTTTTGGAAAACGAGTAAGGTAATGATACCTGTTGAAATCGCCACATCTGCAACGTTAAATATAGGCTCAAAAAACCTTAATCTATTCCCACCCACAATAGGTACCCATTCCGGCCAAACAGTATCAATCATTGGAAAATAAAGCATATCCACTACTTTTCCATGTAACAAATCTCCATAACCTTGTCCCCAAGGAACCAAAACTGCTACTTGATCGCCATAGCTTTCAGTAAATATTTTTCCGTAAAATATACTATCAATTAAATTCCCTGCTGCTCCCGCTAATATTAAAGAACCAAAAATAATTAATCCATTTGTAGCTCCTTTTTTAATAAACGACCTGATCCAATAAAACCCAAAACTCACGGCTACCAACCTAAATAAGGTCAATATTAATTTCCCAGTACTGGAATCCATTATTTTCATGCCAAAGGCCATGCCTTCATTTTCTATAAAACAAAGTTGAAACCAACTTCCCAACACGTGTATGGATTCACCATAAGCAAAGTTGGTTTTGATATAAATCTTTGACCATTGATCTAAAGCTAAAATCAAAAAGATTATTAAAAGACTGTGTCTATATTTCACGTTTATGTTTTAAATGCTCATTTGCTTTGGCAAATCTAATGAATTCTATAGATTAATAATATTATCAAAAGAATATTTAGTCTTTAAAATTCTTCAGCTAAGTCTTGTTCCACTTTCAAGTTATCAATAATAAACTCTTGTCGTTCTGGCGTATTATCACCCATATAAAATCTTAACAGCTTTTGAATAGGCGAATCTTTACTTAAAGTCACAGGTTCTTTACGAATACCTTCTCCTATAAACTCCGCAAATTCTTCCGGAGAAATCTCACCCAATCCTTTAAACCTTGTGATTTCAGGATTGTTGCCTAGTTCTGCTACTGCTGCCTGTTTCTCCATCTCATCATAACAATAAATGGTTTTTCGCTTATTTCTCACCCTGAATAAAGGTGTTTCTAAAATATAAACGTGTCCATTTTTAATAAGATCTGGGAAAAACTGCAAAAAGAAAGTCATTATCAATAAACGAATATGCATTCCATCCACGTCAGCATCCGTTGCAATAACAATATTATTATAACGCAAGCCTTCTAAGCCTTCTTCAATATTTAAAGCATGTTGTAAAAGATTAAATTCTTCATTTTCGTAAACGATTTTCTTAGCTAAACCGAAAGTATTTTTGGGCTTCCCTCTTAAGCTAAATACTGCTTGAGTGGCTACATCTCTACTTTTTGTAATAGATCCGCTTGCTGAATCACCCTCCGTAATAAAAACAGTGGACTCTTGTTGCTTTGCAATAAATTCTTCTCTATTTTTTACTGGAGGCGTCGCATTCAAATGAATACGGCAATCTCTCAACTTACGATTATGAACATTCGCTTTTCTCGCTCTTTCGTTCGCAAGTTTACGAATTCCGGAAAGTTCTTTTCTTTCCCTTTCACTTTGCTCAATTTTCTTCTTTAAAGCATCCGCTACTTCTGGGTTTTTATGTAAATAATCATCTACAACAGAGCCCACATATTCAATCACATAATTCCTAATCGACTGTCCGTCCGGACTCATATGCGTTGAACCTAACTTAGTTTTTGTTTGAGATTCAAAAATAGGGTCATGTACTTTAATAGAAATGGCAGCACATATACTTTGTCTAATATCGGTAGCATCATAATCCTTTTTAAAGAATTCCCTAACCGTTCTCACAAACGCTTCTCTGAATGCCAGTAAGTGTGTTCCTCCTTGCGTAGTGTATTGCCCATTGACAAAAGAATATAGTTCTTCTCCGTAATCACCTCTATGCGTAAAAGCGATTTCAATATCATCGCCTGTGAAGTGTAAAATAGGATATCGGATTTCCTCTTCATTGACTTTACTTTCCAGCAAATCCAGCAATCCATTTTTAGAAACGTAACGTTTTTTATTGTATTCAAAAACCAAGCCTGCATTCAAGTAACAATAATTCCAAATCTGACTCGATACAAACTCAGGTCTATATAAATACTTCTTAAAAACAGTATCATCTGGGCTAAAAACCACCTCAGTACCATTAGGCTGATCTGTTTTTACTTCAGGAGATTCTTTAGTTAAATTCCCTTGGCTAAATTCTGCTGTTTTGGAAACACCTCCTCTATAAGCCGTCACTTTAAAATAATCACTCAAAGCATTTACCGCTTTCGTACCTACACCATTAAGTCCGACTGACTTTTGGAAAGCTGAGCCTCCATATTTTCCCCCTGTATTTATTTTACTTACTACATCTACCAAACTACCTAAAGGAATTCCCCTTCCATAGTCACGAACTCTCACTAAACCTTCTGCCTCATCTATTTCAATTTCAATTTTTTTTCCTGCACCCATGAAATACTCATCAATACTATTATCGACAACTTCCTTCAAAAGCACATATATTCCATCTTCTGGATGACTTCCATCACCCAATCTTCCGATATACATCCCTGGACGTAATCTTATATGCTCCTTCCAATCAAGACTCTTTATACTGTCTTCATCATAGGATACACCTACCATTTCATTGCTCATCTTATTACTACTTTAATAATTACTCATGCAAATTTAATAAAAGGAATGATGATATACACATGAAATATTAAATCTCACTTATTTATTATCATTCAAAAATTCAGCACACTTTTTAATCAAATAATTCGTATCGAACCGAATTATTTCGTATTATTGTTATATAACTTAAGACAAGTTAAATCATAAAACAATTATAATGAAACAAGTGAACAAAATTACGAAATTAAAGCTTGGAGCCTTAGCTTTGATTTTAGGTGCTAGTTATAATGCTAATGCACAAACTACTTACACCGTAGATTTCGAAACTACTACAACAACTCCTAGCAGTAAGTCTTATGCGTCATTAGACCCGATTACGACAACTAACAGTAACGACCCAAGCATTTCAATGGATTGGATTATGCCTGGAGTTTATTTAGGTAGCATGACTGCTCCTGCTGATTATTTTGACGGAGACAGATCTGCGCGTATGAGATTAACAAGCAACAGCAGTGGAGATCCTGCATACATTGCATCTAATGACCATTTCGTTGACGGTGTAGAAACAGTAGAATTTACTGCAAGAATGTATGGAACTGAAAGCGGAGATTCAATCAGAGTAGAATACCAAGCAGTTGGTGCCACGACGTGGACAGCAGTAGAAACATTTGCTATTCCAACACAAACTGAAGGAGAAGCTACTTTCTCGTCAAGCGTTGACCAAACTGGGCCCGTTAAAATTAGATTAATCAAAGTTTTACCTGGAAATACTAGAGTTAGTGTTGATAACATTTCGGTTACTACTTATGCAGCATCTAGTACAGAATTAAATATTGCAAGTGTGTATCCTACTGGAAATAACATTTCAACTAGTGTGGATCATTTGAAAATAAACTTCTCACAAGATGTTGAAGCTAATACAGGTAACATTGAACTTTACGAAGACGGGAACGCTACGCCTATTGTAATTGACGTAACTGACGCAAGTGTTGTGGTTACAGGTAGTCAAGTAGAAGTTACTGGCATAGACTTAGATTACAGTACTACGTATTATGTATTAATGGATGCAGGTGCTTTTAAGACTTCAACAGATATTATGTCAGACGAAATTGATGACGAAAACTTTTGGAGATTTACTACTGCTGACGAACTTTTACCTTTAGGAGAGTTTGTAGAAACATTTGATGTATGTGATAACACCTCTTCAAGCTTTGGAGTATTTACACAATATTCTGTGGAAGGAACAAGAACTTGGAGATGTAGCGACTTCGGTAACAATGATGATCATGCTGTTTACATCAATGGTGGTTCAGAACCTACTTCTTCTGAAGTTAATGAAGATTGGTTAATCACTAAAACACCAATTGATATCGTTTCTGCAAATGAGCCTACTTTATCATTTGCATACCAAACTCGTTTTGATGGTTATTTAGTTAAAACAGTTCAGGTTTCTCATGATTATGATGGTGCAGGAAATCCTCATGATTTCTCTTGGACTACTTTAGATATTGCAAGCTATGATGTAGATCATGGTCACGGAAACTGGAGTAATCACGAGCATGATTTAAGCGCTTATCAAAATGAACCTTTTTACTTAGCTTTCACTTACGAAAGTGATGATCAAGGTGCAAAAGAATTAACAATCGATGACATTGAAGTTTCATCAACCGTTTCTATCTTAGACTTAACGAACAACGTAAGAGCGCTAATCGTAGGAACAGCGACTCGTGACGCAATCAACTTAAACATTGAAAGCGCTACTGCTCAAAACAGCAACGTAAATATTTACGACATGCAAGGTAGATTAGTTTTCCAAAACAACATTACTTTAAATCACACTGCTCAAACAGTTACATTAAACCCTAACTTAAGCGGAGCTGGTTTATATATCATTCAATTAGAAATTAACGGTAAAACATATCAATTAAAAGCAATGGTTCAATAAGACCCAGCTTAAAATTCTAATAAAAAAACCTCCAACAAAACTGTTGGAGGTTTTTTATATAAATGATATGGAGTTCGCCGCAATAAATGACTTAGAACTCTTGTTTTTAATTACTTTTTACTTCCGTCCCATTTTTTAAGTATCACTGAAGAATTCGTCCCCCCAAATCCAAAAGAGTTGGACAAAACGGCATTCAATTCGGCTTCTTGGGGAGTAGCAATGACATTAATCTTTTCTGTATCAGCATCCGGCTCATTAAAATTGATATTAGGTGAAATAAAACCTTCTTTCATCATTAGTAAACTATAGACCAACTCACTTGCGCCAGCCATCCAACACTCATGACCCGTCAAAGATTTAGTAGATGATACTGGCATTTTACCTCCAAAAACTTCAAAAATCGCTTGTGCTTCAACACCATCACCTGCTAAGGTTGAAGTAGCATGCGCGTTCACATAATCTATTAACGATGCATCTAAATCAGCTTGTTCCAAGGCTCTTCTAATAGAAATAACCTGTCCCATTTTATCTGGGTTCGAAATATGTCCTCCGTTTGAAGAAAAGCCATATCCAACCACCTCAGCTAAAATAGGTGCACCTCTTTCTAAAGCACTACTCAAAGATTCAAGAATCAAAGTAGCTGCTCCTCCTCCTGGAACTAATCCATCTCTATTTTTATCGAAAGGTTTTGATGCTTTTGTAGGGTCTTCTTCTTGCGTAGAAAACGCTCCCAAAGCGTCAAAATTAATCATACTGTATTCATTCACTTCTTGAGCACCACCGCATATGATTCTTTTTTGCAACCCTTGTTTGATATACATATATCCCAAACCCACTGCGTGAGATCCACTCGCACAAGCTGCACTCAAAGTGAAATTAATTCCTTTTAATTTTAAGATAGTAGCTAAGTTCATCGTCACTGTAGAATTCAAAACCTGAAATACAGATCCTGAACCTATCATCATCGTATCTTTTTTTTCTCTTACCACGTCAACACCGTGAATAACCGCTCTAGCACTGCTATCATTTCCGAAAATAATGCCCGTTTCTATGTCATTAATAGATTCTTCAGTTATTCCAGCTTGTTCCAACGCTTCTAAAGTTGAAACGTAGGCAAACTCTGCCTGTTCCGGCATCATAATCCTGGAACGCCTATCTAATAATCCTTTTAAATTTGGACGCTCCACATGCCCAGATAATGCAGAACGATATCCCATCTCTTTACGTTCTGGTCTAAATACTATCCCTGATTTACCCACACGTAATGACGCTGTTACTTCTTCTAAATTCTTTCCTAGCGAAGAATAGATTCCTATTCCTGTTATGACTACCCTTTCCATATTTTAAAATCAAATTTATCTTACTTTAAAATCACCGTTTTACAGAGTTGACTTTAATTTTTTAGCATAACATCATCCATAGATTATCTTATGAGTTGACAAAGCGCTTATGCTTCTTCTATAATCATTTTAAAACCTACACCATGAATAGTTTGGAGTTCTACTCCTTCAATATCTTTAATATATTTTCTAATTTTAGTCATGAATACATCCATGCTTCTGCCTAAAAAATAATCATCTTTTCCCCAAACATTCAACAAAACATCATCGCGCTTCACCACTGTATTGGCATTTGAGCATAAGTAGTGTAAAAGGTCAGATTCTTTTTGAGTTAACTGAGTTTCTTTTTCTCCTTCTATTAAAACCAGGTTTTGACTATCAAAAGTTACATTTCCTAATTGAAAAATAATTTGATCATCAGTAGAACTATCTTGAGTGTGTTTTAAAAACACTTTCATTCTCAATAGCAATTCTTCCATATTGAAAGGCTTGGTAATATAATCATCACCGCCAGCTTTAAAACCCGCAATGCGATCTTCATCCATTGTCTTTGCAGTCAAGAATAAGATAGGAACTTTTTCATTTTTTTTACGAATTTGAGCCGCTAATGCAACGCCATCCTTTTTAGGCATCATCACATCTAATAAGCAGATATCTACGTTATGCTTCATGAATAACTGATAACCTGCAACACCATCAGAAGCGTAAAACACCTCATAGCCATTTTCTTCTAAATTATCTTTAACAAGAAACGCCAAGGACGAGTCATCTTCTACTAATAAAACTTTCGCTTTAGTTTCCATATATTTTATTTATTTAAAATAGGAAGAGTTACAATAAAAGTACTTCCTTCCCCTAATTTACTCAAACACTTGATATCTCCACCATGTGAGCGTAAAATAATTTGAACATAATTTAATCCTAAGCCAAAACCTTTCACATCATGTATATTTCCGGTTGGCACTCTGTAAAACTTATCAAATAACAATGCTTGATGCTCTTCTGAAATCCCTATTCCATTGTCAATAAATGAAATTTCAACATTATGTTTTTTAACACCCACATCAATTACAATGATGGGTTGCTCCTCATTTTTATATTTTATCGCATTATCAATTAAGTTTGAGAATACATTTTCCATATGTAATGCGTCTGCATTAATCCATATTTCCTTTTCAGTATGACGAATTTCAATAGCAACAAGTTCATCTTGAATCAAAGATTGATAATGTACCAATACTCGATTCAGTATTTCTATTAAATTATGCTTTTTCTTCTGCAAAATCAAGTCTCCTTTTTCTGCATGTGCCATTTGAAGAACTCGCTCAATCTGCTGTGCCAACTTAGTCGCCTCACTATCTATAATTGTTGCATAACTCAATAATCTCTGAGGTTGATTCACCATGTCTGGCCGTTTCAATACTTCTGCGGCTAATTGAATAGAAGATAGAGGCGTTTTAAATTCATGCGTCATGTTATTGACAAAGTCCTTCTGGATCTCACTTAGCCTTTTTTGCTTTAACACCAAAAATAAGATATAAGTTAAAAACAAAAATACTAACAATATAAATGCGGTAGAAAAATACCAAGGTCCCATTTTCTTTAAAACAAATTCCTTTCTATTGGGGAAATGAACTCCAAAATAATAGTTATCTCGACTCAGTTTTGGGTATTCAAAATTGCTAAGTATTTTATTATGATCTGCTGCACCTGTCATGGATATTAAGTGCCGTGACATGACTGAATCTTTCATGCAATCATAAAAACAGAACTCAAAATCAGTAATTAACTGATGCTCTTCAAACTCTACTTTTAAGATGTGTTCAATAAAACTAGGGTCAATTTTATCATCAATTTGAACTACATAATAATCGGGCTCTACTCGAGTTACAATATTATAATTAGCAGCTTCAATGTTTTGTGTTTCCCAATAATTCAATGCAGTATTTCTCAATGCAGCATGGACTCTAAAATTAAAAGCCCTATCTTCTAACATATAGGCTTTCCTCACCCAATATACTTGTATGAGAATTACGCCCACTGTACACAAGGTGGCCAATATAAATATCCATTTTATTTGAGCATTTTTCATAATCTACTTCCTTATTCTATGTTGATTATCTTCAATAAAAGATGACCAATCCGTCTTTTTGCTTTGCTTAATTCCTGTTTTAATTTCAGGAATAACATTTTTCCTTTGAAAGTGATGACATACCGCAGCAGCTAAAGCATCAGTTGCATCTAAATACTTAGGTGTTTCGTCAAATTTCAAAATAGATTGCAACATTAATAAAACCCTTTCTTTAGTTGCATTTCCACTACCGGCAACAGCCATCTTAATCTTCCTCGGCGCATACTCAATCGTTGGACTCCCATGTGCCATAGCTGCAGCAATAGCAACGCCTTGAGCTCTACCTAACTTCAACATAGACTGCGGGTTTTTTCCAAAAAAAGGTGCTTCTAAAGCTACAGCCTTCGGTTCATAAGTTTGTACTAAGGCACTTACCTTCTCAAAGATATAATGTAACCGTTTTGCATGATCTTTATACTTGGCTAAATGCAAAACACCCATTTCCACTAAAGATATTTTATCTTTGTGAACTTGAATGATGCCAAATCCCATCACTAATGTACCTGGGTCAATACCTAAAATATAATGATTCAATGTTACAAACGCTTTAATATGCTCTACAAAAATACAATAAAAATATGGGGTCAAAGACTTTTGATGAGCTTGCTGTTTTTAGGATTGGTATATATAGTGTATTTAAAAATTTTTAAAGATGCAGATTGGTATGCAGAAGTTGAAGCAGCATGGGTGATTGCAAAAGAAAAAAGCTTTGCATGGGTGATACTTTTAGTCAGTCTTACCTTAATTAATTTTAGTTTAGAAGGACTGCGTTGGCAACAACTCTTAATTCATATTCATAAAATCTCTTGGACTAAAGCAATTCGATCTGTATTTTCAGGAATCACATTTGCCATTGTAACGCCAAATAAAATAGGGGATTTCGCAGGTAGAATTATCTATTTGCCACCTCATAAAAAACTCGCTGGTGCTTTGGCAACTTTAGTAGGTGGATTAGCACATACAACTGTTACTTTTATATTTGGGATTGTAAGCTTAAGTTTCTTCAATTACTACCATCCTTCCTCATGGGCATTGACTTTATTAGGGGTAGCTATTTTAGGATTAGCAGCTATTTTATGGTCGTATTTCAATATGCATCGCTTAGGACAATTAGCAAATAAAAATAAAAGCATTCGGATATTAAGAACAGCGTTGTGGACTTTAAGTCGGTTTGATAAACGCCAGTTGCTAAAAGTCTTAGGTATTTCAGCATTGAGATTTACTTGTTACAACTTGCAATTCATATTATTAATTCACGTTTTGGGCGCTGGATTAATTTGGTATAAAGCCTTATTTTTAGTGCCTTTAATGTTTTGGTTAATTACCTTAATTCCTTCTTTTTTCTTAGCTGATATTGGAGTAAGAAGTTTTATAACTTATTTGGTTTTCATACAACCTGGAATTGTTGAAAACGAAGTGGTTATGATAGGAAGTAGTTTAATCATTTGGCTGTTTAACCTAATCTTACCTTCATTAATTGGATTGTTATTTATCTTCTTGAAAATGATGCAAGATTTCATAAAAAAAACGCCCTCCAAACAGGAAGGCGTTTCGTAATATTTATTTATCACCTAAGTAGGCAATACATTTTAACTCAATAGTTATTGGAGTAGGTAATGACGACACTTCAACCGTAGTTCTACAAGGTTGATTATCCTTGAAATATTCCGCATACACTTTGTTATAAATAGCAAAATCACGCTTCATATCTACTAAGAAAACAGTTACATCCACCAAATCTCCCCAAGAAGCTCCCTCCGCTTCTAAAATATTTTTCACATTATCAAACACGCTTCTGCACTGTGCTTCAAAATCGAAACTGGTGTAATTTCCGTTATGATCTAAACTCAAACCTCGTATAGAGTTGTCCGCTTTTCGAGGTCCTACGCCAGATAAGAATAACAAATCACCCGCTTTTCGCGTGAATGGATATAAACCTACGGGTTTTGGAATTTGATTTTCTTTACTCATGATTAATAATTTAAAAGTTTTTCAATAGTAGCATCTAATCTGTTTTTCGCTAAGAAATTTTGCTCTAATGGAATAGCAAAAGGCACCGGCGTATCTAAACTTGCACAACGCAAAACCGGAGCATCTAATAATTCAAAACAGTTTTCTGAAATCCAAGCACTCAATTCACCACCTATGCCACCTGTTAAAGTATCTTCATGTAAGATTAATACTTTCCCAGTAGCTTCTACTGCTTCCTTTACAGCTTCATAGTCCAATGGCAACAATGTTCTTAAATCTAAGATATAAATACTTTCATTAGGATGCTTTTCAGCATATTCTTTTGCCCAATGCACGCCCATCCCATAAGTTATAATCGTAAGATCATCACCTTCTTGAACTATATTGGCTTTCCCGATTTCAATCGTGTAATACTCATTTGGCACCTCTTCTGAAATACTTCTATAAAGTGCTTTATGTTCAAAAAATAATATAGGGTTTGGATCTTCAAAAGCAGCTAATAACAATCCTTTTGCTTCCATTGGAGACGAAGGATAAACTACTTTCAACCCTGGAGTGTGGAAAAACCACGCTTCATTACTTTGAGAATGAAAAGGTCCTGCTCCAACACCTGCACCCGTTGGCATTCTTACAACCACATCAGCATTTGCTCCCCAACGATAATGTATTTTTGCTAAATTATTAATGATTTGATTGAAACCTACTGTTACAAAGTCAGCAAATTGCATTTCCATCATCGACTTATATCCTTTCAAAGACAAACCTAAAGCCGTACCTACAATCGCACTTTCACATAAAGGTGTATTTCTTACTCGTTCTTTCCCAAAACTTTCGACAAATCCATCAGTCAATTTGAAAGCTCCACCATATTCTGCTATATCTTGGCCCATTAAAACCAATTTATCATGTTTTTCCATGGCTTGATGTAGCCCTTCAGACAAGGCTTGGATAAAACGCATTTCAGTAGTCTCCATACCTGAAATGTCATCTGTTTTTCCTTGATGAGGCGCATATACATCTGCAATTTCTTCTGCGGTACTTGCTACCACATCTGGTGCATTGAATCCCACCTGAAGGCCTGCTTCAATTTCTTCTAAAATTTCTTTTCTAAGTGCTGCGATAAAATCCTCATCAATTACTTTTTCATTGAGTAAAAAAGTCTCATAATTCTTTAGTGGATCTTTCTTTCCCCACTCTTCAAATAGTTCTTTCGGTACATACTTCACACCACTCGCCTCTTCGTGACCTCGCATTCTGAATGTCATCGCTTCAATTAAAATCGGCTTTTGCTCTTTAATACAATACGCTCTTGCCTCTTTAATTGTTCTATAAACTTCTAAAATATTATTTCCATCAATAGTTATTCCTTTCATGCCATAACCAATCGCTTTATCAGCTAATTGTTTACACATAAATTGCTCTTCAATAGGCGTACTTAATCCGTATCCATTATTTTCAATCATAAAAATAACAGGCAATCCCCAAACGGCAGCAGTATTTAAGGCTTCATGAAAATCTCCTTCACTTGTTCCCCCATCTCCTGAAAATGCTAAAGAAACCTTATCTTCTTTAGCCAGCTTATGTGCTAAAGCAACGCCATCTGCAATAGCTAATTGAGGTCCTAAGTGTGAAATCATACCACAAATATGGTAATCTTTAGCTCCAAAATGGAAAGAACGCTCTCTACCTTTACTAAAGCCTTCTTTTTTACCTTGCCATTGTAAAAACATTTTTTCAAAAGGCATTTCTCTACTGGTAAACACCCCTAAATTTCTGTGAAGTGGCATTACATACTCGTCTTTATCTAATGCTAAAGTTGCACCAACGGCTATTCCTTCTTGACCAATTCCACTAAACCACTTACTAATTCTACCTTGACGAAGAAGAATTAACATCTTTTCTTCAATCATGCGAGGCTTCACTATATTTTTATATAAATGAATCAGCTCCTCTTTAGAGATACCTTTACTATTGAATTTCATGAAATTTTAAAATTTGCTCAAAGTTAAAGTTCTTTTTTATGGAAATAAATTATTCGTTGCATTTATGCTTTTTTAATATATTATTAACGGCTAAGAAAATATATTTTTTAATTCATTTGCTTTTCATGAGTTTAAAATATATTTTTGAGAGAATGTATAAGAACAATAAAGTACGTAGCTTTATCTTATATAATATTTCAGAAGATTACTAAAAATCAATGCTTTGAAAAGATTTATACTTTTTTCCTTAATGATTCTCCCTTTAGGTCTTTGGGCACAACAAAACAGGAGCCATAAAGATAATCACCATGAAGTAGGTATTAAGCTTGGTGCAGCAAACTATTATGGAGATTTACAAACAGAAGTTATACCTTGGGGGAGAGAATCCGCAAGAACTTATAAGCCTTCAGTAGGTATTTTATATAAACACTTCTTCAATCCTCATGTGGGTGTTCGCTTTGAAGCCAACTACATGAGAATTACTGCAGCAGACTCTCTTTCAAATAATCGTGCGAATCAATTGAGAAATTTAAATTTCACAAATGATATGGTTGACTTGTCAGGAGCTATAGAATTAAACTTCTTACCTGTGGATGTTCATAAATTTAAGTTTAGCCCTTATGTATTTGTAGGTTTAGGTGCAGTTTACTCAAATCCTTATACGGAAGACATGAACGGTGACAAAACTTTCTTAAGAGCTTTAGGCACTGAAGGACAAGGGCTTCCTGGATATCCTGATCGTAAAACTTATTCTACTATACATCCTATGATTCCTTTAGGTGGTGGTCTGAAATTCTTTATTGGAGAGACATTTGTTCTTTCTGCTGAAGTTTCTTTACGTTACACAGGTACTGATTACTTAGATGACGTGAGCCGTTCTTACGTAAATATGGATACTTTATTAGCCTATAGAGGTGCCAAATCAGTAGAGTTATCTTATCGTGGAAATCAATTGAATGAATGGGACGGAAATTACCCTAATTATGAATTCCAAAGAGGAGACCATAAAAAAAATGATTGGTATTGGACTGCTGGAATCACAGCAACTATCTATTTCGATGCATTCAGTAATTTCGGAAACTATATTCAAACAAGTTGTCCCAGAGTATTTGGAAGAAGAAAATAATTAATCTTATTAGTTTTTTATCCAAAGCAGTTGTTTCAAATGATGAAACAACTGCTTTTTCTATTATAGCTTGAGTTTAGCTTGAATGATAAAAGACAAATTTACTCGATCTACAATGCTACTTATATAAATGACCATAAATTACTTTCTCTTAAGTGAATTTAAACGACTTATTAAATCTAGCTAAGCATTTATTTATTATCTTTGCCGTAATTTAAAATATTATTTTTTCATTCTTTAAATATTGATAATGAAAATACTTGTTTGTCTTACACAAGCGCCCGATACTACGGCAAAAATAGAATTCACAAATAACGATACAGAATTTAACCAACAAGGTGTTACATACATCATTAATCCATACGACGAATGGTATGCATTAGTGAGAGCATTAGAGTTAAAAGAAGCTGGAATTGCTTCTGAAGTACATCTTGTAACTGTTGGGGCTCCTCAAGCAGATGCTGTTATCCGTAAAGCATTAGCTTTAGGTGGTGATCAAGCATTTAGAATCAACGCTCCGAGCGAAGATACTTTTGAGATTGCCCATTTAATCGCATCATTTGCTAAGGATAAAGATTATGGTTTAATCTTAACTGGTAAAGAGTCTATCGATTATAACAACTCTTCTGTTGGAACAGCTCTTGCAGGTTTACTAGATTATAACTTTGTTGGCTTTGCAACTTCATTAGACGTTGCGGGCAATGAAGCTACTATTTCAAGAGAAATCGAAGGTGGTGAAGAAAAAATCACAACGGCAACTCCTGTAGTTTTAAGCTGTCAAAAAGGGATGTCAGAACCACGTATTCCTAACATGAGAGGGATTATGGCTGCAAGAACTAAGCCTTTAACTGTTGTAGAGCCAGAAGGTGCTGAAGCATTAACTGAAATCGTACAGTATGAAAAATTACCTCCAAAAACGGGCGTTAAATTATTTACGATTGATCAAATCGATGATCTTGTTGCAGCATTACATAATGAGGCAAAAGTTATTTAATCTATTTAATTTCAAAATTATTCATTCATGTCAGTTTTAGTATATATCGATCACCAAGATGGTGAATTTAAAAAGAAGTCTTTTGAAGCAATCCATTACGGAGCAAAAATTGCAAATCAAACAAATACAAGCGTAACAGCGGTAACTTTTGGAAGTCATTCTGACGAAGAGCTTAAAACGCTTGGTCTTTATGGTGCACAAAAAGTGATACAATTAGAAGGTGAAGCAGGAGATGTTTTCGATGCTAAATTATACAGCAACGAATTACTTTCTGTTATTGAAAAAGAAGGTGCTGATGTTATTATCACAGCCTATGATAATCAAGGAAAATCAATTGCTGGAATGATTGCTGCTAAATTAAAAGCAGGTTTAGTTTCAGGAGCTGTTGATTATCCAAATATGGATAACGGGTTTGTAGTTAAGAAAACAGTTTTCTCTGGTAAAGCATTTGCACATGTAAAAGTAAACACTGATAAAAAAGTGATTTCTTTCATGCCTAATACTTTCCAATTGGAAAAAAATGGTGCTGATGCAACAGTTGAAAAACAAGCTATCAACGGAACGAACAACACTAAGTCTTTAGAAAAAAGCACAGTAGCTAAGGGCGAAATCCCTCTTTCTGAAGCAGAGCGCGTAGTTAGTGGTGGTAGAGGTTTAAAAGGCCCTGAAAACTGGGGTATGATTGAAGATCTTGCTTCTGAATTAGACGCTGCTTTAGCTTGTAGTCGTCCGGTTGGAGATGCAGGTTGGAGGCCACATCATGAACACGTTGGACAAACTGGTGGAACTATACGTCCAAACTTATATGTTGCAGTAGGAATTAGTGGTGCTATTCAGCACTTAGCTGGGGTTAATAGCTCTAAGACAATTGTAGTAATCAACCAAGACGCTGAAGCTCCTTTCTTTAAGGCTGCTGATTACGGGATTGTTGGTGATGCTTTTGAAATTATTCCTAAATTTACGGAAGCAGTTAAAAAGTTTAAAGCCAATCAAAACTAAAATCTTCATTGATTTTATAATCATAAATAATAAAGCCGTTCTTTTTCAAGAGCGGCTTTATTGTTTTCTAAGATATTCTAATTATGATACTGAATCAAAACTATAATTTCACATTCAAAAAATCCAATACGTTATCTACTAATAATTTCTTCTTAACACGATCATTAAGGATGGTTTCTTCAATCAATTTTCCTGGTTGCCACTCACCTAAAGGGAATGGATAATCGGACCCCATACAAGTCTTATCTTCGCCCATCACTTTAATGATAAATTCTAAAGCTACAGGATCATGCACTAAAGAATCAATCCAGAATTTATCTAGGTATTTTCTTGGATTATGAGGATTATCAATGGCAACTAAATCTGGTCTACAATTGAAACCGTGTTCTATTCTTCCAATGGTTGACGGGAAACTTCCACCTCCGTGAGCAAAAGCAAATCTTAACTTAGGATACTTTTCCATTACACCACCAAAGATTAATGAAGTCATCGCTCTAGATGTCTCAGCTGGCATTCCAACTAACCAAGGCAACCAATATTTTCTCATTAATTCAAAGCCCATCATTTCCCAAGGATGTACAAAAATACTGACGTCCATCTCTTCCGCCGCTTCCCAAAATGCATCAAATACAGGGTCACTTAAATTCAGATTGTTGATATTAGATCCAATCTGCAATCCTGGCATTTTTAAGTCCTTTTTGACTCTTTCCATCTCTCGGATAGCCAAGTCTACATCCTGAAGTGGAACAGTGCCTAAACCGATAAATCTTTCTGGATGTAAGTCTACAACGCCTGCAATATGATCATTGAAAAAACGACTGGTATCGTTAGCATCTGCTGGATTTGCCCAATAATTAAACAGGACTGGAATAGTTGATAAAACTTGCATAGAAACGGATTCTTCATTCATATCTTCAATACGAACTTCTGGATCCCATGCGTTGCTCTTAATTTCTCTAAAAACCTGATCACCTTTAATCATTCGAGCACAACAAGGTTTATGATGCTCTAAATGTACAAAATCTCCATACCCAAATTTCTTAAACCAGTTAGGCGTATGCTCTGGCATGATATGGGTATGGAGATCAATTTTTGTAATAGACATATAACTTATCCTTTTATATTTATTTTCTGCGGTTAAACCAGGCCAATGCAAATCCTGCACACATTACGATCAAGCCCAACCATAAGAAACGAATATAAGGAAAAATCACCACTTTTAAAACTATATAATCATCTTGCTGAGCACGTTGCTTAATCGCTAATTCAACACGATCCTCTTCAGGAATAATTGAATTTATACGAACACTCAAGCCTAATTCCCTCAAAGTATCTGCGATATGAGAAACTTGAGAACCATTAATGATAAACATAGGATGTGCATCACTTAATGGACCCTCTAAGTCGTATCCTTTAATAACAGCCTGAACAGCGATATCATCTTCTTTGGCATCATAACTGTTGTTCGTGATTTCTGTAGTTAATTCTTCAAATACTAAATAACCATTAGCTACATATACAGAGTCTCCTTTCTTCACTTTCACTGGTCTATACTCACTGGTATCAGTTCCATCAGGATCAGAAATTGAAGTAATGTAGGTAAATACATCATGCGTCCAATAACCTTTGTTATCGGGATTAGAGCTAAGACCTGTCTCTCCTTTTGGATTGACAAATGAGTTAGGCTTCATAATAAACGACTCTAACAATTCGTTGGTTTCAGGATGTCTTTTCTCATATCTCAACTTAAAGTAAGTTAAAGGAGGATCGTTGCTAACAATAGAGTCTCCTAAATAAGACACATAATAAGGTCCCATTGGAATTGTAGTATTTCTGAAAATCAATACGTTTTCTCTACTCTCTTTTACGTTCTCTTCAAAAGTTTCATGACCAAAATCCATGACTCTTCCAGTTCTGTCTAAAGAAATTACGTGCTTCTTATATCCAGATAATAATATCCCAATTAGCATCATTCCAAAACCAATATGCGTAATAGCAGCACCTGCTTTGAAAACCTTTCCTTTTTGTATACTAATTATATAATACAGATTAGCAACTAAAGTAAAGAAGATTGAGAAGGTAAATACTTTCAATTGGATAGGTGCAATTTCTTGTCCGATAACCAACATGATCGTTAAACCCAAACTGATTAAAGCTAAAAGAGTTATTCTTTTTAGAAACTGTTTAATGTTTGTTTTCTTATACTTTAAGAACAAGATTGTTCCAGAGAGTAAGGCTATTACAATCGCAAACCAAACTTGAATATTGTTGTAAAAAGTAATAGGATCCGTGGGTGGCGCAATTTCTGTATTTGTAATCCAATTATACAATGGTGCCCATACTGGCAACGAAGTATAAAATATAATTTGGATAGACGCTAAGAAAATAACTATAGATCCAATCAGCATCCAAAACTCACGAGTACTGATATGTTCTTCTCCAGCTACATGAGGCATTTTTTTCCAACGTTTGATCAATAAACCGACCGCTACAAACAAGATCAATCCCAAAATAATCAATAAGTGATATAACATGGAATCGCCTTTACCTGTAAAGGCATGCACTGACGTATCTCCTAAAACTCCTGTTCGAGTTAAAAACGTGGAATACCATACAAATGCAAATGTTAGCATGAAAAATATCAAAGTAATCTTTAGAGATCGCCCTGTACTTTTATAGACCACTAATGTGTGAATTCCTGCTATCAAAATAAGCCATGGAACTAAAGATGCATTTTCCACAGGATCCCAAGCCCAATAACCACCAAAGTTTAATGATTCATAAGCCCAAGCTCCACCCATCATTATCCCAGCACCGAAAATCGCTCCGGACATTAAACCCCATCTTAATGTAGGCTTAATCCATGTTTTATATTCTCCTTTCCATAGCGCAGCGATAGATAATGCAAATGGAAATAAAGTCATTGCAAATCCTAAAAACAACATCGGAGGATGAATAACCATCCAATAGTTTTGAAGTAAAGGATTCAATCCTTGCCCATCTTCTATAAAATCAAGATAGTCAGGTCTTGAGAAAATAGGACTTTCCATAGTATCTCGCAATAAAACAAAAGGACTGCTACCTATTTGTAAATCACCCAACTGAACGCCTAAAACCATAGTAATAAGAAGTGCTTGAACAATGTTCACCACAACCATTACACGCTCTTCCCATACTTTTTCAGTATAAATAAATATAACTCCTAAAGCATTATGACAGATAATCCACAACAAGAAACTACCCTCAGAACCTTCCCAAAAGGAAGAAAGCAAGTATTTCATTTGCAAGCCTTTGGAAGAGTGTTGCCATGCATAACTGTATTCGAAATAATGTCGAGTTATAATTACATACATACAAGCAAAAACTCCAAAAACAGCTAAAGATTGAATGATAAATGTCAATCTTCCTAATTTCCTATAACCTAAATAGGATAAGCCTTGGTCTTTTAACCTTACAGCTTTATAGTAGCTATAAGTAGAAAACAAAGCAGTAACGAATGCTATTATAATGAAAAGTTGTCCTAACTGTCCTGGCAACAAGTGTTCATTTAAATATTCTGGTGTCAAAAGAAAAGTTTTTAAAATGGAGTTTGAAAAAGAATAAGCCATTAGTATTAATGGCTTATGGACTAATTATTTGATAAAGAGGCTTATATATTTGCGTCTTGTGCAACAGCGATTTGATCCTCTTCATATTTTGAAGGACATTTCATTTGTATCTTATCACAATGAAAAACGTCATCAACCATTCGACCAGTCATTACTAACTGCTCCGAGCGATCAAAATCTTGTGGTTTAGGACCTCTAAAAACAACTTGATGTGTTTCTCCCTTTTGATCTGCCGCAAAAAATGTAAAATGATTTGCATCTTCTATGGGATCGTAGTATTGTTCTTTTTCAGTATCTAAAACACCTATTACATGTAGTGTAGTATTAGGCTTTTCTGCTGCAGAAGCAAATGACTCATAAGTACTAAACTCGCCAAATGAACTGATAACAACGCCTAAAACAACAGCTAATAAAACAATGATTAAAATATTTCTTTTTTTCACAGCTTTCTATAATTTTATTATACTCAGCAAAGATAAAAATTTAATGCTAGAGAATTGTCATAATTGTATCATCTACATGTCATATTTCATAAGAAATCCTTATCTACACATAAACAAATAGCTTTACAGCTTGAATATCTTATAGGTATTGACACCTATATCCTCATTATATATCCTTACAAAGTATAAACCAGGACGATATTCCTTCATAGAAACTAATTTCAATGCTCCAGTTTTGATTACAGCGCTATAAATCAAAGTACCTTGACTATTAATTACTTCAAAATATATTTCGTTATCGAACTCTTGAGGTGCTTTTAACCAAAGTTCATCTTTCACTTGATTGCCTTTAGGGAAATATTGAAAAGTCTGCCTTTGTTTTCTTTCTTGAATACTAACAGGTTCAATCCAACCATCATTTACCTGCAAGGATAAAGCCACAGGTAGGTGATCACTCATATAATATAAGTTTTCGCGTAATTTCTGAGGATATGTTCCACTACATTCTGGCGCATCAATTCTTTTCTTAAAACAATTGCCATTATTGCCAATCGCTTCATAAGAGTTTTCAACAAAGGAAATGTATGGATCGTTATTCATTAAACTCTGTGATAAAAATATAAAATCAAAACGATCATCTACACCTCCTCCAGCACCTCCACTTCCAAAGCCTTGTGTAGAAACTCGCGTGGATTGAGTATGAATGGCTTTATAATCTTCATTAGCATGCCAAGAACCATAAGCATCTAAGGGATCTTTCATCTTGATCCAATTATTAGGAGAGATTATTTTATTGAAAGCGGGTTCCAAATGTGCATCATAAAAATTAAAATCTCCAGCAAATACTACATGTCGATCCGCCGGGAGTTGTTCCACAGCCTTAAAAAAAGTATCCACCATGCTTTTTCGTTTCCATCTGTTTTCATTTCCATTACTTGACTTTAAATGGCAGACAAAAACTTCTAAGAAAGTCGTGTCTTCTTCTACCAGCTGTGATGTTTTTAAATAAAAGGTGAACTGATTGATATCTCGAATCTCTGTTAAGTGAGCTTTATGCTCTACGAGTTCTAATTTCCTGCTATTAAAAAACACCAACTGATGCAATGGGTCATAAACTGCTGTAAGAGAGGCAATAAAAGGTGCCCTTGAATAATTATCTTCCAAACTTTCGAAAGCCACTTCTAAGATCCTATCTGCTCCGTACTCATCAACCAATTCACTGACCATTAAAATATCAGGTTGAACAAATTCATTAATCTCTGCAAGCAAAGCTTCTCTATTATTTGGAGTATGATAAGGATATCTATATATATTGTAAGACATCAGCTTCAATGACTCTTGTGCATGAGTAACTATTCCTGTGATTAAAAGAAAAAAAGAAAGTACGCTTATCAAACAAAACTTACGTCTCATAATCCATGATTTTAGTTAATAAAACAATTGCATCTAACTTTAATGTAACATCTTCTGCGAATTAATGTCTTAAGATACTTCAATTTTGCCATATATCAAAATTACTCATACATGCTGCTTTTCAAAAAATTGGCCGTTACTGAATAAATAAATCACCCAAAAGGAATAACAATTTTCTAATAGGACTTGATTTTTAAGTTTTATCTCTTATTTTGACTTACATTTGTATGCTTAAAATCAAATGCTTATTTTTGCAATAATTATTAAGAAATTATCCTTATGGCTATAGTAGATTTAGTGATGCCCAAAATGGGTGAAAGTATTATGGAAGCAACCATTTTAAAATGGCATAAATCGGTGGGTGATGTTGTAGAGATGGACGAAACCATTTTAGAAATTGCGACTGATAAAGTAGATAGTGAGGTTCCTTCTACTGCTGCGGGTACCATTACAGAAATTCTTTTTCAAGAAGATGATGTAGTTCCTGTTGGCACTGTAATAGTAAAGATCTCAACTGAAGCTGGCGCGGCAGTTGCTGCAAGTCCGGCGGCTCCTACTCCTGCTAAAGAAACTGTTGCACCGGTAGCAACACCTGTATCTGCAAGTACAGAAGTAGCGACTAGCATTCCTTCCAATAGATTTTATTCTCCTCTTGTTTTAAATATTGCTGCTACTGAAAACATCAGCATGGCAGAGTTAGAGAATCTTCCAGGATCAGGTAAAGATGGACGTGTAACGAAAAAAGATATTTTAGCACATGTTGCACAAAGAGGACAAGCTCCTGTTGCTGCGACAACTGCTCCACAAGCTGCTCCGGCTACACAAGCACAAGCAACTCCGGCTCAAACAACTACCAACTATGGCGACAATGTTGAAATTGTGGCAATGGATCGCATGAGAAAACTTATTGCGAAACACATGGTGAATAGTGTACAAACTTCGCCACACGTAACAAGTTTTACAGAGGCTGATGTTACTGACCTTGTAAATTGGAGAAACAAAAACAAAGGGCCATTCAAAGCTAAATATGGTGAAAACATTACGTTCACACCTATATTTATTGAAGCGGTAGTGAATAGTATTAAAAAATTCCCTCTAATTAATATTAGTGTTGATGGTGACAACCTCATTATCAAAAAAGATATTAACATAGGAATGGCTGCAGCTTTACCTTCAGGAAACTTAATTGTTCCTGTTATTAAGCATGCAGATACTAAAAATTTATTAGGACTTTCTAAAGAGGTAAATCGCTTAGCGAACGCTGCAAGAACTAATAAACTTAAGGCTGATGAAACTTCAGGAAGTACTTTTACACTTACTAACGTGGGAACTTTCGGAAGCTTAATGGGTACGCCTATTATCAATCAACCAGAAGTTGCTATTTTAGCAGTAGGTACTATTAAGAAAAGACCTATGGTTTTAGAAACAGAACATGGCGACGTGATTGCAATTCGTCACATGATGTATCTGTCTTTAAGCTATGATCACAGAGTTGTTGATGGATCATTAGGAGCAAGCTTCTTAACAGAAGTTGTCAAACAGCTTGAAGCATTTGACACTACCAGAGAAATATAATCTCATTATAATTATTAGAATTAAAAAAGCCTCTTTACATGAAGAGGCTTTTTTATTGCTTGAACACCAAATATTAGTAAGCATACAATCGTCTATGAAATAAGTGAAAATTCATAAAGATGAGAAAAACTATATTAAATACGATAATCGTAGGTTTACTATCCCTTGCTTTTGTAAACACTTATGCTCAAGGTCCCGCATTAGATAATAATCAAGAATATAAAAACAAAATTGATATTGGTTTTTCAGATGGACTTCCTATACACTTCTCTATAGCATGGGGTAATATTTTACAAAACCTTACAGCTGATGTGTTTGGCAAAGTATTTATTGATGAAGACAAGATTTATAATAGAGAGCGAACTGTTTCTAAAGGCTTTCCATTTGTAGTCAGAGCACATTATTGGAATCAAGTTTCCAACAGAATTTATGTTGGAGCAGGAATCTCTTATTTAGGAACTACATTAGAAAAAAGATATCAAAACTCAAGTAATCCACTCGATCAATTCATGGTTAAGGATAACTATAAACTTTCTTTTATTCAGGGACAATTCAGAATTGATTATCTACAAAAAGAGAGCTTTAGACTATACGGAAAGGCTGGAATTGGTCTGATGAGTATATTCCATACTAAGGAAGAAAGCAGAACTCATCGTAAGTCACAATCAACAACTTTTGGAGCCACTTTTGATATCAATCCTATAGGATTAGAATTTGGTAAAAATATTGGCGGATATTTAGAGGCAGGAATTGGCGTACAAGGATTTATACAAGGAGGAATGTTCTTTAAGTTTTAAAAAACAATAATTTTAAATAATAAAAGGAGCTAGTAAATAAGACTACCTCCTTTTATATTTCTATATATTAAAAATTAAGCAAGAAAGAATTGCTCTAACTCTAAAGGTTTAACGCTTACATTATCTTTATACACTCTCATGTTTCCTCCAGAAACTTCGTCAATCAACATGATTTCATTCGTTTCTTTATCTCTACCAAATTCCAACTTCAGATCGTATAACTCCATGCCTTTTTTAGCAAGTTCCTCTTTAATTATACCACATATTTTAACAGCAGAAGTGGTCAAGTATTCATACTCTTCATTTGTTAAAACACCAAGCATGATTAAAGCATCACGATTAATCAAAGGATCTCCACGTTCATCATCCTTTACTGTAATTTCGATTAAACTATCTAATGGCATACCTTCTTCTTTAATATAAGGCGCATAACGTCTGTAAAAACTACCTACAGCTCTATATCGACAGATAACTTCTAAACCTTGCCCAAACATTAAGGCATCACGAACTTCCATACTCACATCATCCAAATCACTGCTTAAAAAATGAGTTCTAATACCCATCTTATTAAACAACTCAAAGAAATAAGTGCTCATTTTCAAACCTGACTTACCTACACCATCAATAGACAAACCCACAGTGTTTGCACCAGGATCAAAATTCCCATCAGTCCCTGTTACATCGTCTTTGAATTTTAATAATACACGATAGTTATCTAATTGATATACATCTTTTGTTTTACCTTGATATTTTAATTCCATGATTTATAATTTGAAAGACAAAACTAATGCTTTTTGAGCAAAAAGCTGTAAACTTTAATTACAAATTAGACATCTTTAAATAGATTGAATTTTAATATATATCGTATCTTCATATCAATAAACAACATCACTATGTTTAGAGAATTTAAATATTGTGCAGAAAGTTTTTTAGATGTGCTGTACCCCAGAGTGTGCAAAGGATGCAATTTGGCATTATTCCAACATGAAAAATACATTTGCTTCATATGCTTAAGCAAGTTACCTATAACAAATTCATGGAATCAGAATTTCAATCCAATGCAACTCATATTCAAAGGGAGAATGAAATTTATATATCAATATGGTTTCTTAAATTTCGAAAAGAAAGGGATTACGCAACAACTTATGCATCAAATAAAATATCATAAAGAAATAGACTTAGCTATTTACTTAGGACGACTTTTTGCCAATGAAATTAAAAACCTAAAACATCCGGTTGAATACTTGGTACCTATACCGCTCCATGCAAAAAAGTATAAAAAAAGAGGCTTTAATCAAGCCATGAAAATTGCAATGGGCATTCAAGAAGTTTGGGATATCCCTATCTTAGAACATGGATTAGTCAAAACAGTAGATAATGTTTCTCAAACGACTATGACAAGAGCTAATAAATTTAGCAATGTAAAGAATGCTTACGAATGGAATGCTGAAAACATATCCCCTGACGCGCACATCATGCTAATTGATGATGTTTGTACGACGGGTTCAACGATTGAATCTTGTGGATTAACTTTACAAGAAGCTTCTTATAAATACATAAGTGCAGGAACTTTAGCGGTAGTTTCTCCTTTATAAAAAAAGGCTTTGCAGAATTTTTCTGCAAAGCCTTGAATTGTATTTAATTTGATTTATTAGGAACAAGATAACTCTTCCATTTCAACACCTGCGATTTCCATCATGTTTTCAAGTTCTTCATCAAAGAAAAACTTATCTCCAAAAACAGGCTTTAAGTCATCCATCCAACTTGCATTAGGATCATATTTAGCAAAGAAAGGTCTTGCTACCCAATCTGGGTTTCTACCTTGTAACATTTGCAATACAAATACTTTTTCCATTTTTCCATCTACAGGAATTTCTTGAGTTCCCAAAATTTGAACTTTACCTGGTGTACAAGACATGCTTGGACCTCTTACAGTTCTGCAAATACCACTTACTTGTTGATATGCTTTTTGGAATATCTCCCATGTTTTTTCTAAAGGAACTTCAAAATAATGTTGTGCACCCGTATCTCTTTCTACAAACATGTAATAAGGAATCATACCCATATTTACTTGCTTTCTCCACATATGTGCCCACATATCTGCATCGTCATTAATATTTTTAATCAATGGAGATTGCGTTCTTATCTGAACACCAACATCTAATAATAACTTCACCGCTTCTTTAACTGCATCCGTTTTCAATTCGTTGATATGGTTAAAGTGAGCCATGAAGGTCAAATTAATACCACTATCTACTATACGTTTGAATAAATCCAAGAAGTCTTGCCCATCTTTATCAGAAATAAATTTATAAGGCCAGAATCCAAGAGATTTAGTTCCTATTCTAATCGTTTGAATATTTGTTTTATTATCTGGAGCTAAAAATGGCTCTATATATTGTTGGAAAACCTTAAAGTTCATAATCATCGGATCACCACCTGTAAACAACAAGTCAGTTACCTCATGATGTTCTTCTAAGTATCTTACCAATCCATCTGTTTCTCTCATGGCAAATTTCAAGCCATCTAACCCTACAAACTGAGCCCATCTAAAACAGAAGGTGCAATAGCTATGACACGTTTGACCAGAACTTGGGAAAAACAATAAAGTTTGTTCATATTTATGTTGAATACCAGGCATCTTTTCTCCATCCACTTCTGGGACATTCATTTCCATTTGACCTGCAGGATGCGGATTCAATTTCATTCTTATAGAATCTGCTACTTCTTTTAATGCTACACGATCCAAATTGTCAGCAAGTGCCTTCTTCATAGTCAGAAAATCTTCTTCTTCTAACATTTCTTTTTGCGGGAAAGTCAATCTAAAAATAGGATCTGATTTAAAATTATCCCAATCAATTAATTCGTCAACAACATAATTGTTCACTTTAAAAGGTAAAACATTCCCTACTATTTCTATCTCTTCCTTTTCTTCTTCCGTTAACTTTTCCAATTGTGGAATAGTTCTAAAATTGTGTACCAAATACGCTTTGTACTTCATTTCTTGATTAATCATATTGTATTACTGTTTACATCTGAATAGCTTTGCATACGCAAAATATAAAAAAATTATGCTCACCCATTAGCACAGGTGGCATTTAAAGACCAATTAAAATTCGAGGCCAAACTAAGGCAATTATGCCATGAAATTAAAACATGAGTTTATGGAAAAAGGTATTGACCTTTTATTAAGAATTCACTTGATAGTGAGAAAAAACTCAAGATTGTGACACAAATTTAAGCAAAAAATATGAAATAACCTTAAATCGCCTCATTTGTACCTTACTCGAACTAAAAACACACGGATTTCAACAATTGTAATTTCAAGTTTTTTATGATGCTTTTTTTGTGCTAATTTCGGGTTAAGCAAATTATAATCTATGCGTCTTAAAATAGGTATTTTGGGAAATGGAAGCTGGGCAACTGCTTTAGCTAAAATAGTTACAGACAACAATCATGGCATTAATTGGTGGATGCGAAGTGAAATTGCAATGAAGCATCTGATAGATAAAAAACACAACTTAGATTACTTATCTTCTGTTTCTTTTAATCCAGACCTAATTACACCTAGCACTCATTTAAAACATGTGATAGAAAGCTGTGACGCTATTTTAATTGCCATTCCATCTGCATACTTAGTTGAAGTCCTCGATCAATTACCTGCCGATATTTTTCAAGATAAATATATTATATCTGCTGTTAAAGGCATTTTACCCCAATCTCATACTTTACTGAACGATTATCTAGCACAAAATTTCAATTTTAATCTTGATAATTATATTTGCATTTCGGGACCTTGTCATGCGGAAGAAGTCGCTCAAGAAAGATTGTCTTATCTAACTTTCTCAGGAAATAAAATAGAGAAAGTACAAACGATAGCCAATATGTTTGCAACAGATTATATTAGAGTGACTACCAATGTGGACATATACGGAACGCAATATGCTGGAGTACTAAAGAATATTTATGCCGTAGGAGCAGGGATTGCACATGGACTTGGTTATGGTGACAACTTCTTAAGTGTGTACATTACCAACTGTTATAGAGAATCGATTTGTTTACTTGACAAGCTTTATGAAAAAAACAAAGTCGAGGAACGTCCCGATGTACATACAAGTGCTTATTTAGGTGATTTATTAGTGACTTGTTATTCCCCTCACTCTCGAAATAGGTCTTTTGGAACTTTAATAGGTAAAGGATATTCTATTACTAGTGCAATTACGGAGATGAATATGGTTGCAGAAGGATATTATGCGACAAAAGGAATGCACCACATCATAAAAGACGCTATCCAATTAGAAATGCCGATATGCCGTATGTTACATGATATTCTTTGGGAAGGAAAAAACGCTCGAACTGCCTTTAAAGAAATTGAATCTTTACTTAACTAAGCAATTATACTGCCATAAATTATACTTGCTGCAATGATGCATAAAACGATAGACCCTATTTTCACATAGAGTTTATCTCCTTGTAACTTAAAACCAATAATTGCAAAAACCACTCTCATAATAGGCGTTAATATCAACACTATAATACCTAATAACAAAAAGCTGGAATAATGTAAATAAGTAAATCCTTCTATAAAAGAGGACCATGAAAATGGTTTAGGATCAAACTCTTTATATTGTGTGCTCGATCCATAACCAATCCCTTCAGAAATAAATAAACTTGTAAATCCCATTAATGCTAAGCAAATAGACGTCAATACACCTATTCGCAAAATGCTACCCACTAAAGCTTGAAGCTTTTCGTCTTTTTTTTTAATATTTGAAGGATTTTCATTCATAAAATGTCTTATCTAGTAAGCCAATTACTTATACGTAAAATGCACCATTAAGGTGCATTTTATTAATATATACTTTTCAACACTTTTTTACTGACTTTTAAAGGATAGTTAGATCGAAGTGATTTATTCCATTTATTCTCGACGTCTTTTTGATAATCAACACTTACTCGCCCTTTGATTTCTTCAAAGCCTAAAGTTTCTTTGCTGTTAAAATGCTTATCTACATAAATCATTTTAAACACACCTTCTTCCGCAGGGAATATTTCAGTAAACTCTCCAGTAGAAACTTTCGCTACAGCAACTTGATTATAATCTGCATAATTAAATTTACCAATATCTCTTTTAAACTTAACAATACCTCGAGCAGCATCTATGTTATTTAATGCTTTTTGAAAATCTGTTCCAGATTCTAACTGTTTTTTCAATTCTTCCAAATATTGCTTGGCTTGACCGTTATAAACTATACCTTCAAATCCTGGACCAAATTGATAATTCTTTTGATGCGCATTATAATAAGCTTCCAAATGTTCATCACCTTGACTCATTGATTTCCACACATTCTTTTCCATGACATTAAAAATCACCATGCCTTGTTCATACTCAGTCAGTAAATCTTGAAATTCTTGATTTGACTTTTGTAACCTTTCGGTTTCTAACGCTAATACTAAATGTTCTGTATAACCTTTATACATTTGGTCAAAGAAATTCAAACGAGAACCAAAAATCCGACCATTCGTTTTAGCATCAACATGAGTCATAAAATCTGCAATCGTGTAAGACTGTCCATTTAACTTTAATAAGATGTCTTTTTTTGCCAAATAATCATTGACATCAAACTCATTCGAATTTCCTTTGATAAATAAACCTCTAAATTCATTTAGATTGTTTTCATTGGGCTGATAATTATACTTGTTAAGAATTTCTTCCAACATTTCGTTTCTAACAGTTCTATTTCTTCCATCTTTTTGGATTTCAGATTTCAACGCTTGTTGTAGCTCCATTCCTTTTAATGGCGGATGCTTATCAACCAACTTCAAAATATGATAACCATAATCAGTTTCTATAATTTCAGAAATATCACCCGATTTCTTTAACGAAAAAGCAGCTTTTTCAAAGTTTTCTTGCATTTTCCCTACACCAAAAGGCTGTAATAAACCATGATTCTCAACGGAGAAAGCATCTTTAGAATACATAGATACCATTTCTGAGAAATCCGCACCTTGTTTTAATTGCTCTAAAACATTTTCTGCTAAAGCCTTGCCTTCAGATTTATTAATCAAAATCTGAGCTACTTGAACCTCTCCTGATGCTGGACGAATGTCTAACACCTTAACTATATGAATGCCGAAAGGACTATTAAAAGGTTCAGAAATAGTTTCTTTATTCGTTTGATAAACCACATTCTCCACATCATAAACAACAGTCATAGGTGCGATATAACCTACTTTACCACCATTTGACGCACTTCCTTGATCTTTGGAATATTTCATTGCAGCTTCTTCAAAAGAAATTTTTCCAGACTGAATGTCTTCATAAATCTTTTTCATTTGATCGACTACTTTCGCACTATCCTGAGGTTTAGAGATAGGCAACAAAATATGAGCAAATAGTCTTTCCTCTTTACTTCTTTGCGTAGATTCTTTTAATAACTTTTCTTCGATGGCACGATCATAAACGAATGAATTAACCAACTGATCTTTATAAGTGTTTAATTCTGTTTTGAACTCTTTTGCTTCATTGACTTTAGTGTCATATCCATGTTGCAAACGCATTTTAAACAGCGCATACAACTCTAAATAATCATCCACTTCTTGTGCTGTAATTGCTCCTTCTGAAGTTCTATTTTTCTCCAGAGCAGAAACAAATTCCTTTTTACTTACTTTATGTTTACCATATTTAAATAGTGTTTGTGCAGCTACATTTAAGCTCGTTACACTCAATAAAAATAAACAAAGACCTGCTAATTTAAGTCTCATAAATAATGATATTTTTAAAATTATAAATCTAATACTTGTAAAATGCGTTCTAAGTCTTCGTCATTTAGAAAATCAATTTTCAATGTACCTTTTCCGTTTCTTTTACGATCCAAATGCACTTTTGATGAAAATAAAGAGGAAATATCATCTTCAATTCTTTGATATGCCGGTGACAACTTAGGAGCTGTTGTTTTCTTCACAACCTCAGATTTAGGTTGCAACATGTTTTTCACTAAAGCTTCCACTTGTCTAACGGACAATCCTTTTTCTACAACCTCTCGGTAAACATATAATTGCTCATCGATATGTGGCAAACTAATCAAAGCTCTTGCGTGTCCCATACTTAATTCTCCATCTCTCACTGCTTTTTGAATATCTGGCGGCAAACGTAGTAATCTAAGGTAATTAGCAACTGTACTACGTTCTTTTTTCATACGTTCGGCCACACCTTCTTGATTCAATTCACACTCATCCATCAATCGTTGATAGGATAATGCAATTTCAATCGCATTTAAATTCTCTCTTTGAAGATTTTCCAAAAGTGCCATTTCTAACAACTCCTGGTCATTTGCCACACGAATATAAGCTGGAATATCTACCAAACCAGCCATTCTTGCAGCGCGCCAACGTCTTTCTCCAGAAATCAGCATATGCGTACCATCAGCCATTTTCACTACAGTGATGGGTTGAATAATATCATGAGTCTCAATGGACTCTGCTAATTCTTTTAAAGCTTGTTCATCAAAATCATGTCTTGGTTGCTTTGGATTCACCACAATTTGATCAATAGGAATTCTAGTTCCCACAGCAGGAACGTGTTTTCCCTTCTCACTCCTTGTGGAATAAGCTAAATCCTTCGCTTTTAAATCTTCGTCAATGTTTTTAAGCAAGGCTTTAATCCCTGCTCCCATTGCTTTTTTATTTTTATCTTTTGACATTTGCTACAAAAAATTAAAAGGACTTATATCTTATTTATAAATCCTCATCATTGATACGAAACTTAACACCTCTATTTTACAGGATCTTCTAATTTAGTCATTTTGTTTTTCTGCAAAATCTCACGAGCTAAATTCAAGTAGTTCACTGCTCCTGTACAGTCAGCATCATACATTAATACTGGCTTACCAAAACCTGGCGCCTCTCCTAATCTTGTATTTCTATGAATAATAGTATTGAAAACTAAATCTTCAAAGTGATTTTTAACTTCTTCAACCACTTGATTACTTAATCTTAAACGTCCATCGTACATAGTCATCAATATACCTTCTATCGCCAAGTCTTCATTATGATAGCCTTGAACAATCTTGATAGTATTTAATAATTTCCCGAGTCCCTCTAATGCGAAATACTCACATTGAACAGGAATAATTACAGAATCAGCTGCTGTTAAAGCGTTGACTGTAATCAAACCTAAAGATGGAGAACAATCGATAATAATAAAATCAAAATCTTTTTCTACTTCTTGCAAGGCTCGATCTAAAACGTATTCCCTATTAGGATGATTAATCAATTCTATCTCTGCGCCTACCAAATCCAAATGAGATGGCAATACGTATAAATTTGGGGTTTCTGTTTCTAAATAAGCTTTTGCAATTGGCGTTTCATTCACCAAGCAATCGTATAAACTTAATTTGATATTATTTAAATCAAAGCCATTTCCCGTAGTACTATTGGCTTGAGGATCAGCATCAACTAATAAAGTCTTACAATCCAACACAGCCAAACTTGCCGCAACATTAATTGCAGTTGTCGTTTTCCCTACGCCTCCCTTTTGATTGGCTATTGCTATTATTTTCGCCATACTTATTCTTGGATGTTGATTCTCTGAATCGTTGTAAAATATATTATTTGGACAAAGTTACTGTTTTTCCAATTTCTGGAATATATAACTCTTTCCCTTTTTGAGCAAAAAGCTCTTTGGAAGCATCGTGATCAATTTCTATAAATCCAAAAGTGTCAAAGTGAACTCCAACTACTTTATCACATTTTATAAAATCAGAACAAATGGCTGCCTCTTTTGCGTCCATGGTAAAGTTACCCCCAATAGGTAAAATCGCCCAATCTAAATGTGCGTATAGAGGAATCAGCTGCATATCCATGATTAAACAAGTGTCTCCAGCATAATAAAAGCTACCTGAAGCAGATGTAATCACAAAACCTCCTGGATTTCCAGCATAAGTACCGTCAGCAAAACTACTACTATGGCCAGCAGGCACAAAGTGTAAATCACCAAACGGGAAAGCCTTAGAACCAAAATTTATAGGATGCACGTTTTCATAACCTTGAGCCTGAACCCAATCAGCGATTTCTGCAGTTGCAATGACTAATGCACCTGTTTGATGAGCTAATGTGATTAAATCTGCGGTATGATCTCCGTGTCCATGCGAAACTAATATGTAATCAGCCTTTATTGTAGAAAGGTCGAAATCTTTAATTAGTGGATTTCCTGTAATAAATGGGTCGAATAAAAAACGAACGCCATCTAACTCAATAGAAAAACAAGAATGTCCATAATAAGTAAATTGCATCATGCTAAATATGAATTATATTACTTGATAATATAGTAAAATTACGAAATTAAGCACAAACCCAAAGAATAAAATTGGGCATTTTAAAAGATGTAAAGAATTCAAAGTTTGCTTTTATGATTATTCCATATATTTTTGCAATCAATTTAACTGACTTTAGTTTATGAAACAAGCATATGTATTCCCTGGACAAGGGGCTCAGTTTACAGGAATGGGTAAGGATTTATTCGATTCTAATGAACAAGCAAAAGCTTTATTTAAAAAAGCAGATGAGGTTTTAGGTTTTGAAATTTCAAAAATTATGTTTGAAGGTTCTGATGAAGAACTAAAACAAACAAAAGTTACACAACCTGCAGTATTTATTCATTCTGTGGTTGCTTATTTATGTGCGGACACAACGCAGCCTGTCGCAACTGCTGGTCACTCTTTAGGTGAATTTTCGGCTTTAGTGGCTGCTGGCGCTTTGAGTTTTGAAGATGCATTGAAATTAGTTTCCAAACGAGCACTAGCTATGCAAAAAGCTTGTGAACTTCAACCTTCTACAATGGCCGCCATCTTAGGTTTAGAAGACGCTGTTGTGGAAGATATTTGTGCTCAAATAACGGATGAAGTTGTAGTACCAGCAAATTATAACTGTCCTGGACAATTAGTGATTTCAGGATCTGTTCCAGGTGTAGAGTTAGCCTGCGAGAAATTATTAGAAGCTGGCGCAAGACGCGCTTTAATGCTTCCTGTTGGTGGTGCTTTCCATTCGCCTTTAATGGAACCTGCTCGTGAAGAATTAGCAGCTGCTATTGAGGAAACAGAGTTTAACACGCCGAATTGTCCTATCTATCAAAACGTAGATGGCTTACCTTATTCAGATCCTAAGAAAATCAAAGAGAATTTAATCAACCAACTTACAGCTCCTGTAAGATGGACTCAAACAGTTGAAAACATGACTGCTGATGGGATTAATTCTTTTGTAGAAAGTGGACCGGGAAAAGTTTTACAAGGTTTAATCAAGAAAGTAGATAGAAAACTAGAAACTGCTGGCATTTCTTAAAAGCCCTTCCTGTGTTTTAAAAAAATAAATACAATCCTGTCAATCAAATTGGCAGGATTTTTTGTTTAAAAGAAGACCTTATAAAATTAATTATCGTCTTATTACATTTACATTATTTTAAATAAGGTGGATTTTGTAATTTTGCGCGACTTTATTTGTGTATTTTCACTTTTAAGTACACACAAACCTTATATATATGTGGCAATCACTTGCAAAGTTTATAATGAAGAACCGAGTTTTACTCCTTGTATCACTTGGTCTTTTCACTGGATTCATGGGGTACCAAGCATCAAAAGTGGAAATGAGCTACGACTTTACGAATGCCATACCAACAGATAACCCTAAGCATAAAGATTTCAGATTTCTTATTGAGACATTTGGAGAAGATGGTAATAACATCATGATCGGTATGGAAGCGGATGACATGTTCACCACTTCATTCTTTGAGGATTATCGAAAATTAAGTAAAACCATTTCTGAAATCCCAGGAATTACAAACGTATTAGATGTTACAAAAGCTGTACGAGTGGTTCAAGATGACGTACTGGGATTAAATACTGAATTTATATTCAACGCAGAAAGTACTGACAACTTTGAGGAAGAAGTCGATTATTTTAAAAATCAAGAATTTTATAAAGGACTGCTTTATATCCCAGAAAAAAATGTGTTTTTAATGGCAGCAACCATTGACAATGACGTACTGGAAAGCAAAGCTAGAATAGGCCTAATGGAAGCCATCCAAGATGCTGGCGATCAGTTTGGAGAACAACACCAGACAGAGATTTACTACTCTGGATTACCGCTCATAAGAACACTTATGGCTAACATGGTACAGAAAGAGATTATATTATTCCTGGCATTGTCATTCTTATTTACAGCTATTATATTATTTCTTTTCTTTCGCTCCTTCTTGGCCGTGATCACTTCAATGTTAACTGTTGCAATAGGTGTAGTATTTTCCTTTGGAACCTTAGCGTTATTAGGATATAAAATTACAATTCTTACGGGTATGATCCCACCATTAGTGGTAGTGGTGGGTATTCCAAATTGTATTTATTTCTTAAACAAGTACCATTCTGAATATGGGATTATTGGCAAGAAACTACCAGCTTTAGAAAGTATGATTTCTAAAATGGGGATTGTTACACTTTTTACAAATCTGACTACAGCGATTGGTTTTGGTGTCTTCTTCGTTACAAAAAGTGTTATCCTTAAAGAGTTTGGATTAGTTGCAGGTTTAAATATCATGGGACTTTTTATAACTTCTTTAATATTAATACCAACATTATATAGCTTCCTACCTCCGCCAGATAAAAAACACACAGGCTATTTAGACAGTAAATGGTTAAATAATCTTTTATCCACTTTCGTTAAGCTCTCCTTCAAATACAGAGCAGGCGTATATGCAAGTTCTTTAGGCTTATTAGCTTTAGCTATTGTAGGTATTTTGAAATTAAATGCTGTAGGTCATATCGTTGATGATTTACCTACTTCTAATAAAGTCTATACTGATTTAAAGTTTTTTGAAGAGAATTTTAATGGTGTTATGCCTTTAGTTATTTTAATAAAAACTCATAAAAAATATGGAGCACTCACTTCCTTACCCACTTGGGAAAAAGCTGATGAATTATTAGAATACCTTGAAGCTAAAGAAGAAATTGGAGCGGGATTATCACTCACTAAAGCTATTAAGTTTGTACGTCAATCCTTATCAGATGGCGACCCTTATGATTATCTATTACCAGATCCTTTTGAGTTTAATGCTTTACGACCTCAATTGATCAGCATGGCCAATAAAAGAGGAGATGAAGAGTTTGGAGGTGCTAATGAGATTTTAAAAGGCTTTTTAGATGACAGTGCTTCCATCATGAAAATAAGTGTGCAAGTTGCTGACATAGGCTCTGTTGCAATGCCTATTTTATTGCAAGATGTAGAAGACGAAGCTGCACAAATATTTGAAGGTGATGATGTAGAAATCATTACAACGGGCTCAAGTGTTACTTACTTAGAAGGCAGTAAGTTTATTATTCAAAGCTTGCGAGACAGTCTTGTCTTAGCCTTTGGAATGATCATCATTTGTATGTTTATCTTATTTAGAGATTGGAGAATACTTTTGATAGCTATCATTACCAATATTATTCCGTTAGCTATCACTGCGGGGGTTATGGGTTGGATGAACATTCCTTTAAAACCTTCCACTGTTTTAGTATTCAGTATTGCCTTGGGAATCACTGTTGACGTCACTATTAGGTTCTTAGTTAACTTTAAACAAGACATCATGCTTCGTCATGACAATATTCAACGTACGGTGTTAAGAACAATTCGGGAAACAGGATTGAGTATCATTTTCACTTCATTTATATTGGTAGCAGGATTTGGGGTTTTTGCACTATCTAGTTTTGAAGGAACTCAAGCATTGGGTTATCTTACTTCCATGACGTTATTTTTAGCCATGATGTTTAACTTGTCGCTACAACCCGCATTATTACTTTGGATGCATAAAGTATATAAGAAGAAAGGAAAAACTTTAGATTAACAGAAAGGTTGGCTTTAAAACAAAGTCAACCTTTTTTAATAAAAGTAAGTTTAAAAAAAATCAAAATTATTTTCTCTTTATGTTTCTTTGTTTGGAAAGAATTTGTAACTTTAAAGAACTACGTCAAAACTATGACTTTTGTCATTTATTATAAGAATGTTCACATTTCATGAACAAGTCCTTAGACGTAACATCAATATAAAATACAGCGCACTCTTTGAATATAAACTATAGAGTGTCACTATAAAATATTATTATTCATTCATGGGTAATAATATCCATTAAGATAGCGATATACTTTTTTGGATGTTTGTTTTGGTTTTGTTTATTTAAAAAAAATTAAAAGGTTGTCTTAAGAAATTAAGACAACCTTTTAATTTTGAATAACTCGAAACTTTTATCACGCCTCAACTACTTAGTATAAGACTGGAAAATATCTTCTAAGCTTTGCGTCTCATTCGACATATGCTCTATATTTAAATGATGCTGCATAGCAGCTTGCATTAACTCTTGACGTAATAATTGCAAATCTTTCCCTGTTAATTTATAATGCAATGTTGAATCTTGCATTTCATATTGACTCAAACGCTTAAAGGATTTCCAAAATGCTAAAGATGGCTCTTGATCAAAGTGAACTAATAGCACATTCATTTTTTGATGATTTTCGCTCAATTCTTTTATATCCTGATCTACTACAATCCCTCCATTATTAATAATGATTACTCGATTACACATGGCTTGTACCTCTTGCATAATATGAGTGGACAATAGAACAGTTCGACTTTTTCCTATATTAACAATCAAGTCTCTAATATCTCTGATTTGATTAGGATCCAATCCACTTGTTGGTTCATCTAAAATTAAAACTTCTGGTTGATGAATCATCGCTTGCGCCAATCCTACTCTTTGCCTATACCCTTTGGATAAAGCTCCAATTTTCTTTTTTATTTCCTTTTCAAGTTGTGTCAATTCAATCATCTCCTCCACGCGTTCTTTTTTCAACTTTCCTAACTGATGAATACCCGCACAAAATTCTAAATACTCTCTCACATTCATATCCTCATAAAGCGGATTCTTTTCTGGCAAATAACCCACTGATTTCCTCACACTCATTGGATCTTCTATAATATTATGACCGTTAACCCAAGCATTTCCACTAGTCGGTGGAATATAAGTAGTCAACATTTTCATTGTAGTGGACTTCCCTGCCCCGTTTGGCCCTAAAAACCCTACGATATTTCCCTTTTCAATAGCGAAAGAAATATCATTTACAGCTTTTTGAGTTCCAAACTCCTTAGTTAAATGTTCGACTACGATTGACATATTATTATAAATTATTGAATTGAATTAAATGAACCTAATGACAAATCTCCGTTGTCAAATCCTTTCTTGAACCAATACATTCTTTGCTGAGAAGTACCATGCGTAAAGCCATCAGGAACAACATATCCTTGAGCTTCCATTTGTAACTTATCATCTCCAATAGCACTGGCAGCATTTAAAGCTACTTGCAAATCACTATCTTGAATCATGCCTGTACTCCTCATTTCATGATAAGCCCAAACGCCAGCTAAGAAATCTGCTTGTAACTCCAACTTAACTGATAGTTTATTGTATTCCTTTTCAGAGAGTCTACCTCTTTGGGATTGAACTTGTCCAGCAATGCCTAACAAGTGCTGGATATGATGCCCCACTTCATGTCCTATAACATAAGCAATCGCAAAGTTACCTGGGGCTTTAAAGCGAGTTCTTAATTCTTCACAAAAGGTCAAATCTATAAAAACTCTTTTATCAGCAGGACAATAAAATGGCCCCATAGATGCTGCAGCTGCTCCACAAGCACTATTCACTTGACCCGAAAATAAAACTAATTCCGGTGGTTGATAGCGCATACCTAAATTTTCTTTCTGAAAAAGATCAGTCCACACATCTTCCGTACTTGCCAACATCACACTCACCATTTGGGTTAAAGAGTCTGACTCATCATAATCGGTGATGTATTCATGACTTTGAGACGTATTGGCTCCCAAGTTCTGATCATCAAAAAGCTGAGTAAAATCTTGCCCTGTAATTAAAGACAAGACGATGCCTACTATTACTAATACACTTCCCCCTGCGACCATCTTTCCTCCTTTACCTCTTCTGTCTTGAACATTTTTACTTGTTCTGCCTTTTTTCCAATCCATGATGATAATATTTAGAATTTAGTCAAAGATAAAATATACAATTATAATAGTTCAAAATTCTATCTTAATTATTACCTTTCTAATCATTTAATCACTCCTTGAATTTTCGTTAACTTTGTAAAAAATATAATAACATGAGCAAAGAATCATTTTATACTCGCTTGAGTGAAGAAGTTTCTCAAATTAAAAAAGATGGACTTTATAAAGAAGAACGCTATATCGAAAGTGTTCAAGGTCCTGAAATCGTAGTAAACAACAAAAAGGTTTTAAATTTTTGTGCCAATAACTATTTAGGTCTTTCCTCTCATCCTGAAGTTGTAAAGGCTGCTCATAATGCTTTAGACCACCGCGGTTACGGCATGAGTTCAGTGAGATTCATTTGTGGTACTCAAGATATTCATAAGGAATTAGAAGCTAAGCTTTCTAAGTTTGTGGGCATGGAAGACACTATTTTATATGTGGCTTGTTTTGATGCGAACGCTGGTGTTTTCGAACCTTTATTAGGCGCAGAAGATGCTATTATTTCTGATGCTTTAAACCACGCATCAATTATTGATGGCGTTAGACTTTGTAAAGCAGCTCGTGCTCGTTACATACATAACGACATGGAAGATTTAGAAAAACAGTTGATAAAACATAAAGATGCGCGCACTAAATTGATTGTTACTGATTCTGTCTTTTCAATGGATGGAACTTTAGCACAATTAGATAAAATTTGCGACTTAGCAGATAAATATGGTGCTTTAGTGATGATTGACGAAAGTCATTCTTCTGGATTCATGGGAGCAAACGGTCGTGGTGTTCATGAGTTACAAGACGTAATGGATAGAATCGATATCGTTACTTCAACTTTAGGGAAAGCCTTAGGTGGTGCAAATGGTGGATTCACTTCTGGCAGAAAAGAAATCATAGAAATGCTTCGTCAAAGAAGTCGTCCTTATTTATTTAGTAACACTTTAGCGCCTGCAGTAGTTGGTGCTTCTTTAAAAGCTTTAGACTTAATCAGTGAAACTTCTGACTTAAGAGATAAGCTCAATGAAAACAGTAAGTACTTCCGTTCTAAAATGGAAGAAGCTGGTTTTGATTTATTACCAGGTCAACATCCTGTTATCCCAGTAATGCTATATGATGCAGTAGTTGCACAAAAAGTAGCTAGTAAATTATTAGAAGAAGGAATCTATGTTATTGGATTCTTTTTCCCAGTTGTCCCACAAGGTGAAGCAAGAATTAGAGTTCAAATTTCAGCTGCACATGAAAAAGCTCATTTGGATAAAGCTGTTGAGGCATTTATTAAAGTTGGAAAAGAATTAAATATTATTTCTTAAATACTTACGCCTTACATAACTTTATATGTAAGGCGTTTTTTATTATGGCATACTTTGTTGAAATACAAAAATTCAGGAATAAGTATATCCGAAATGTAATTGGAATTATTGCTATTTTTCCAATAGTACAGATATTTGGAATTATCTTTGTAAATCATAATATTTCAATGTTTCAATACCTTTTCTTAAGTGTCATATTTATGATGGGTATGTTTTTTTATTTGAGCTTTTTCGAATTAAAAACAGCCATTAAAAAGGAGGGCATTTATGTCAAGTTTATTCCCATGCATGTAAGGAACTTTTTTTTCTCATGGGAAGACATAGAAAATTTAGAGATTGTTCCCTACCGACCCTTTAGAGATTACTTCGGATGGGGTTATCGTCCAAGTATTTTCGGAAAAGGAAAAGCCATGACCATTGCAGGTTATTACGGATTAAAAATAACTTTCAAAAATGGAGAAACATTACTCGTGGGCACACAAAGACTTGAAGAACTAAAGTATTTAATCACAGTTGTGCGTGATACACAATTATTAAAATCCAAGCACACAGTAATTAACGATTAATCTAATTAAGCATATAATTTATGAAAGAAGTATTTATCATTGATGCTATTCGCACCCCGATTGGGAAATATGCCGGTGCATTAAGTCAAGTAAGACCTGATGATTTACTTGCTTTAACGATCAGAACACTCATGGAAAGAAATCCTAGTATTGATCCTGAAGCTATTGAAGATGTTATTGCGGGTGCTGCTAATCAATCCGGAGAGGACAATAGAAATGTTGCACGTATGTCCGCTTTATTAGCAGGCTTACCCATTACAGTCGGTGGAAACACTGTGAATAGACTATGTGCATCTGGCCTTCAATCCATTATGGACGCAAGCCGAAGCATCATTGCTAATGACGGTGATATTTATATTGCTGGCGGAGTGGAAAGCATGAGCAGAGCACCTTTTGTTTTAGCTAAATCCGAAACAGCATTCAGTAGAGCTCCTGAAATTCATGACACGACTATAGGCTGGAGATTTATCAATCCTGCTTTATCTGCCCTACATCATCCTTACAGCATGGGCGAAACTGCTGAAAACGTAGCGGAACAGTGGAATATCACAAGAGAAGAACAAGACGAATTCGCATTTGAAAGTCAGCGAAAATATAAAGAAGCTTTTGAAGCAGGCAATTTCAAAGATGAAATAGTTCCAGTAACAGTTGATTTAGGCAGAGGCAAAACGATGGTAGTCGAACATGACGAACATCCACGTTTTACACCTTTAGAAAAACTAGCAAAATTAGGTCCTGCATTTAAAAAGGACGGAACGGTTACAGCTGCGAATTGTAGTGGTGTAAATGATGGCGCAGTTGCTTTAATCTTAGCCTCGAAGGAAGCTGTTGAAAAATATGGTTTAAAGCCTAGAGCTAAAATCATTGGCAGAGCAATCGCTGGTGTTGACCCTGCAATTATGGGTATAGGTCCAGTACCTGCTACCCAAAAAGCATTAAAAAGAGCCAATTTAAAAATAGAAGACATTGACCTTATTGAACTGAATGAAGCTTTTGCTTCCCAGTCTATCGCATGTATCAGAGATTTAAACTTAGATATAGATAAAATAAACGTAAATGGTGGATCCATAGCATTAGGTCATCCTTTAGGGGCAAGCGGAGCAAGGATTGCTACTACTTTATTATATGAAATGGAAAGGAGAAATGCAAAATACGGATTAGCCACTATGTGTATAGGGGTAGGTCAAGGAGCCGCATTAATTATAGAGAAGTGTTAAAAAAAAATTAGTAACTAATAAATAACTCTTTTTTTTGCCTTAACTTAGAATGCTTACAATCATGGTATTATGTAAATAGTCGATATTAGTTAACGTATGATTAATGACCAATACGTGTGATAAAAAGCAAAATTAGTTCATTAGAGTACATATTTCCTTATCTTTACACTAATTAAAAGCATTTAAAATGAATTTCTTAATAGATTATTCCCAATTTTTATTATCCATGCCAAGTGGAGCAGAATGGATTTACGTTGTTATCTTGATTATTATCTTGTTCGGCGGTAAAAAAATCCCTGAGTTAGCAAAAGGCATTGGTAAAGGGATTCGCGACTTCAATGATGCTCGTGATGGTGTTAAAAAAGACATCGAAACGGGTATGAAGGAAAAGCCTGAATCCAACGAAAAATAATATTTTATTTTTTTACTTAAGGTATATTAGAGAAGCTATTTTTACTATCTTGTTTCTCTAATATACTTTTTGACTTTCAAATCATTCAGCATTTGCTGTTTGCATCTTCTAAGACTAAAACTTAAATGAATGCAGAAACAAATATTTATTTGTTCTTTTTTACTATTGACATCTTTGGGATCTCATGCTCAAAACAGCTCTGGTAAATTAGCTTACAAAAGCCCTACAACTACTCATGAAAATGAGATTGACTTTGTTTTAGGCAATAATACCAAAACGGTACAACCGGATAGTATTATCACACCCAATCTTTCCCTTAAAAATGCTCCAGCACGTATTAAAAATGAGCCTGTTTCTCAAAAATACAAGCCGGTACCTTTAATTGGTGAAGTTGAATATTATGGTGCTAATCATAACACTATGATTACCTACACCACTAATTACATGAAAAACTTCGGGGGCAGAATTGGAAGAAACACAAATAAAGAAAAGATTTTTTCCACTATGGATCAGATCTTAGAATCTCATGAAATTCCTAATGAATTAAAATACCTTGCCGTTATTGAGTCCGCCCTTAATGGGAATGCGAGATCGCATGCAGGCGCAGTAGGTTATTGGCAATTTATGGCACCAACCGCTAGGGACATGGGACTAGTAGTTAACCGCAGCAGAGATGATCGTAAGGATTTACATAAATCCACACAAGGCGCTGCAAAGTATTTAACTTACTTGTATGGTCAATTAGACGATTGGTTATTAGTAGTTGCTGCGTATAATAGTGGTCCAAGACCTGTATTAAATGCAATCAAAAGAACTGGGAAAAGTGACTTTTGGACTATTAAACCCTATTTACCGAGAGAAACTCAAAATCATGTTTTAGCTTTTATTGCAACTGCGACAATCATGGAAAGGTTGAATGAATATATTGAACCTGGTTTACCTACTAATTTTGATTGGGCTTCTTTAAATGATAAAGCGCAACAATTCCAAAAAAGTGATATGCCAGAAAACCCGCTTTTAAAGCGCTTCGGAAAAGAAGAGTTACAAAAGATGGCAATTATAAGAATCAACAAACCGATGAGTTTCGAAAAAATAGCTTCCACATTATCAATAGATATTAAACTATTGAGCCGTTGGAACTATGACTACTTCGATTATTTCAATTCATATCAACAAGGGAATACTTATAATTTGAAAATTCCTAAAGAAAAGCTGGATGAGTTTATAGAGAAAAAATCAAGTATTGAACGCGAAGGTCGTTTTTAAGAAATAAATCACATTATACAACAATAAATTTGGCAATGATAAATTTTAAATTTAACTTTGCCTCCCTATTAAATTAGTTAATAAAGTTTACAATGGCAAATCATAAAGCAACATTAAAATCCATAAGAAAGACAGCGAGTCGTCGTGAGCGTAATAGATATTATGGTAAGACTACACGTAATGCAATTAGAGATTTCAACGCATTAGAAAGTAAAGAAGCAGCGTTAGAGCAGTTGCCTGTAATTACATCTATGGTTGACAAACTAGCTAAGAAGAACATTCTTCACAAAAATAAAGCTGGACATATCAAATCTCAGTTACAAAGAAAGTTGAGTACTTTAGCTTAAGGATAAATTTATTACAATATTATAATAATAAATGGGATTCAGAACAACTCTGAATCCCATTTATTGCTTGTGTTATATCCACTACACCTTACTCTTCCATCCAACTCAAAGCATATCCTTCTTCTTCAATATCTAATCCTTCTTTAGTTAAAAATAGCGGATTAAAAGTATCTACCATAACGGCCAACTCTTCTGTACCTGCTTTACCTATACTTTTCTCTACAGTTCCAGGATGAGGCCCGTGAGGGATACCCATTGGGTGTAAAGTGATTTGACCTTTGTCCACATGTTTTCTGCTCATAAAGTCGCCATCTACATAATATAGCACTTCGTCACTATCAATATTACTGTGGTGATAAGGTGCTGGAATCGCTAATGGATGATAATCATACATTCTCGGAACAAAAGAGCAAATTACAAAACTCTCCGTGCCAAACATTTGATGTACCGGAGGTGGCTGATGCACACGACCTGTAATCGGTTCAAAGTCAGCGATATTAATCGCATAAGGATATTCACAGCCATCCCAGCCTACTACATCAAATGGATGCGTGCCATACCAAATAGGATATAACATGCCTTGTTTTTTAGTTTCTATTAAAAACTCCCCTTTTTCATCAATAGTGATTAAATCTTGAGGCTTGCGAATGTCTCTTTCACAAAATGGGGAATGCTCTAAAAGCTGACCATATCTACTTAAATAGCGATTAGGAAATGATATCGGGCTGAAAGAATCAACAATAAACAATCGGTTGTTTTCTGTCTCAAATTCTATCTGATAAATTGTACCCCTTGGAATAACCACATAATCACCATATCCAAAAGGGATTTGACCGTATTGAGTTTTTAATACCCCATCTCCTTGATGTATAAAAAGAACTTCATCACTGTCAGCATTTTTGAAAAATGTATTTCCTGTTAATCCTTTTTTAGGAGCTGCTAAAGAAATATGACAATCGTCATTAAATAATACCACTTTCTTGCTTTCTAAATAAGTCTCTGCAGGCTTAACCTTAAAACCCTGAAAACTTCGATGCTGCATAATATTTTTAGTTGCAGCAACAGGAGCTATGTCGATGGGATCATCCACTTTTACGATTTGGGTAGGAGGATGTATATGATATAATAAAGAATAGTTCGAATCGAAACCTTCAGTACTAAATAATTGTTCCGAATAGAGTTTTCCATTTTCTTGTCTAAACTGCGTGTGACGCTTTCTTGGAATTTTACCAAGTGAATAATAATGTGCCATAATTAAATGTTACTTGAGTTTTCTAACTCAAGATACAGATTTATAAGGAAAAATAACGAATCCAATGCAATAGAAAATTTCCATTTCATCAAATATTTTTCATATTCCTTTACTGTTTATATTTTATTTTCTCTTAGTTTTCTTAAAATTATATGAGCACTATTAAAACTCTATAGTGCTCATATAGTTCATCTATCTTTGTTGAAATGTGTTACAACTTTATAATTTTTTCTTGCACTTTTTCGAATGTGCTCTGATTTTGAGCGGATAAAATATACACTCCAGGCTTTACCTTATTAGACAGGGCGAGTTCGAAACTATTCGATCCTTGAAATAAAGATTTAGATGCTACAATAACTACGCTTCCAGAAATAGTGGATAAAGTAAATAAATAAGTATCCTCCTGTGGGCAAAAGATGTCTATATGCAAATTGTTTTCAACTGGATTAGGATATACAAGCATTTCTAATTCAGAAGAAGTAGTAGGGATTTTAGGCTTAGTTTTTACTTGATCCATTGCATAAAATTCGTCTTTATTATTAGTTATTAATTGACTTCCATCCCAATAATAAATCCTAACCAGCCCATCATGATTAGCTCTATAAAATATTGCTCCATTTCCAGCTTCAACAGCACCTCCCACGTTATTTAATGTAGGGGCTTGCCAACTATTTTCTAACCAATCGTGCACCCATTGATTGTTATTGTGGTTATACCAATATATATGCATCTTGCCATCAAAACCTCTATAGCAAACTTGGTCACCATTCACCGTAATATCTCCAGATATTTTTTGATTACTATTAGCTCCATTGATCATCCAGCCATGCTTCCATGAGTTTGATTCCCAATAATACATGTGAACAAAATTGTCTATTCCACGATAATAAATTGTATTATCACTTCCTATAGCTATAGAGCCAGGAATACTTTTAACATCTTCATGAGAGGGAGCATTTCCGCTAGTCACCCAGGCATGATGCTATTGATTAGTAGAAAAATCGTACCAATACATTTGCATTTTCCCATCTGTTCCTCTATAAAAAACTTGATTATTCCCCCCATATTTACCTACCACTATATCTCCAGCAACATTTTGCCAATTAGGGGCTGCTGAACCTACCCAAGCATGTTCCCAACCCGATGGAGTCCAATAATAAATATGCATTTTATTGTCTATTCCTCGATAAAATATTTGATTCTCATTACCAATAGCTATTGAACCTGGAACTGCACTTACATTTTCATGATTTGGACTATTCCAAGCTGTCACCCATCCATGATGCCAAACTCCATTAGACCAATTAATAAGTTTGCATTTTTCCATCCCTCCCTCGATAGAACAATTGATTTCCCTCACCTACTACCACATCTCCATCAATGAATTCATGATTTGGAATATTATGTGCACTTACCCAATCATGTACCCATGTGCTTGTGCTAGTATTAAAATAATAAGATTGCATTTTATTATCTGTTCCTCTATAAAATACCTGTCCTCCTTCTCCTACAGCTAGGGATTTGATTTGCGGATGTACTTTATGTGATGGAGGCTGGTTCCATCCTGTAAGCCAATCATTACGCCAGCCTTCTGGAATCAATCCTAATATTTCATCTGGATTACTATTAATAGGATCTAGCCACTCTTTGAGTCGAGTAGATGAAGAACTACCATGATCCCACGAAACTGAAAGACGACCGTATAGTTTTGTAACCTGAGGATCTGGACACCCCATCTCGTAACTAAACCGTTTACCATATAATTGACCTATTATTTTCCCATCAGGATTGAATAAAGGTGAGCCAGAAGATCCGACTTCTGTAGTGCCATTATCATAATTAACTTTCCATACGGAATTTGTATAAAAGATCCTATTCCCTCCAAGATAAATATCAGAAGAGTTGGGTAAAATTAAATTATTAGCAAATGAAATCTTTTTTGGATTCCCTTTTGGATGATGTATACCTATACCATGTGTAACATTATCTTCTACTCTATTCCAGCCAGCAAAATATGGGAAATAAGAAGAGGGCACCTTTGTAGATAGCTCTAATAGTGCAAAATCAGAATATTTGTTTAAAGCCTTCAAAGATGCTCCTACTATAGTATTTTCAAAACTAAATTTGTTGCCATTACAATTTTCATTTTCATAATCAAAATAAAATACAATATTTGCTATATATTTATCTAAATTATCAAGATCTAAATTATGCTCAGCTGTCAGGAAATAAGGCTTACCATCAAATTTAGTATTATTAATCATTGCTCCAGTACTAATGCCTGACCTTTTATCTCTAAATAAACCGAAAAAAATTGAATTTGCAGTATATGAATAACTCATCATTGTGACAGATTTTTTATGTGTCTGCCAATCATCTCCTTCGGGGCAATTAATGTCTATATGACATGGCAAGATAGGGGCTACTTCAAATCCTTTTTCAGCAAAAACGCCTCTATAATCATGAATTATTTCTTTGAAAATTAATAAAGGTTCACCTATTTTATCTTTAGGACATACCAATTCAATATAGAGAGAATTACCAGTTATATTAGGAGTTGTTAATGTTGATAAAGTATTATAAGTAGAAGTATAAGACTCTATGGATTGATTCAAATTTTGATCAAATATAGTTATAGATGCCCCTTCAGGTAAATTCAAAGAGTCAAGAACTATAGCTAAAGAGTGTGCTGAAGGTGAATGGATTTTCAATTGCCATATCATAGAGTTTTCTTTTTCTACCCATTTGCCCACTTGATAAGGATTTAAATTTAAATCGACAAATATTCCATAAAACAATGTATTATTTATATTATTTTTTGCTAATACTATAGAATCTTCTTCAATTAAATTATTATTATCTAATTCTAGTAAAGCAAAAGTATATACATCTTCCAAGAAAGGTAATTCGGGTTGATTTGGATATTGTTGTCCAAATAGCATTATATTTTTCAAGCATATTATAAAAAATATTGAAAATAGCTTTTTCATAAAATGATTTTTAGTAATGTAAATGATAATATTTAAGATATTAAAACAAATAGCTTACTCCGAGTCCTATTTGCAGGTTTTTAGCTTTCTCTAGATTTTTAAAAAAGCCCCATCCAAGCTTATGTTGGGCATTTAATTCATATTTCACAAAAGGACTAATTTGAATTAAAGCATTATTTTTTAATTGATTTTGATAAGCAATACTGCCAAAACCATGAAAACTAATAAGTTGTTTCCTATAAGTTACGTAAATATCCTCTAGTATAATATCAAGGTAATTATCTTTTCCTTTTAGTAAAATATTTACCGCAGGTCCCATTTTAAAAAGGATACTCTGATGCGAATTAAATTTTAATTCATAGCCTAATGCAATAGGTATTTGTATATAATGCCATGAAATTTTTAAACTAGTATTAATAT